>Ga0160498_100099_pt1 | contig 56534 bp, 31 predicted proteins | sample DIDnMG_10_FD_108248 | JGI IMG/M metagenome (GOLD analysis project Ga0160498, IMG submission 108248) | Enriched soil microbial communities from UW Madison campus, WI, USA - DID2878_E24_Xylan MG | ecosystem: Environmental > Terrestrial > Soil > Unclassified | place: USA: Madison, Wisconsin... | reverse complement strand
GCCGTCCTCGCGCCAGCGCACCAGGTCGCCCGTGCGGTACAGCCGGCCGCCACCCTCTTCGAACGGGTCGGCGATGAAGCGCTGCGCCGTCAGGCCCGCGCGGTTCAGGTAGCCGCGCGCGAGCACTTCGTCGCCGACATACAGTTCGCCGGCAACGCCCACGGTGGCTTTCCGCAGGCAGCTGTCCAGCACCAGAAGGCGCGCGCTGGAGGCCGGCCGCCCGATGGGCGGCAGCCCTTCGCCACCGGCAAGTTCGACGCCGAACTCGCTGACCACATGGGTCTCGGTGGGGCCGTACTGGTTGAGGAGCCGGCATTGTGGCTCGCGCTGCAGCCACGCGATCAGGGCCGGCGTGAGCTTGAGCTGTTCGCCGGCCGTGATGATTTCCCGCAGCGCCGGCAGCCGCGTGTCCTGGGCCAGCGAAGACTCGGCCAGATGCTGCAGCACGGAAAAGGTCAGGAACACGCGCTCCACCGCCTGCTCTCGCATCAGCGTCTCGAGTTCGACCAGATCGAGCCGTTGCGCTTCAGCGCTCTGCACGAGGCAGCCGCCCGACGCCAGGCCGCTGATCATCTCCTGGAAGGCGACGTCGAAGCACGGCGATGCGTACAGCAGCGTGCGGCGCGCGGCCGGCGCGCTCGCCAGCTGCCATGCGATCAGTCGCGCGACTGCGCCATGCCGCATCGCGACGCCCTTGGGGCGGCCGGTGGACCCGGAGGTGTAAAGCACGTACGCCAGATGGTCGCCATGGATCGGCACCATCGGGGCGTCTTCAGCTTCGTCGCTCACATCGGCGGCGTCGAATGACAGCAGGCGCACGCCGGGCCGCGACGGCATCCTTTGCGCGAGCGCATCGCGCGTGAGCACCCAGGCCACGCCGCTGTCCTCCACCATGTAGGCGAGGCGTTCGGCCGGGAAGGCCGGGTCCAGCGGCACATAGGCCGCGCCGGCCTTCAGCACCGCCAGCAGACCCACCACGGTCTCGACGGAACGGTCGACCGCGATCGCCACGCGATCCTCGGGCCGCACGCCGAGCCGGATCAGGCGATGGGCCCAACGATTGGCGAGCCGGTCGAGCTCAGCGTGGCTGAGCTGGCGTTCGCCGACGACCAGTGCAGGCGCATCAGGTGTCGCCCGCGCCTGCCGCTCGACCAGCCGGTGCACGGGCTCGGGCGCGCTCGCCGCGAAGTCGCCTCGCTCGAAGCGCGCAAGAAGCGCCTGCTCCCGCGCATCGGCCAGCGTCAGCTGCGCAAGCGGCCTCTCGCTGTCTTCTGCCAGGGCGACCAACAGAGCTTGCAATTGGGCCGCCAGACGCACGATGACGGCCTCGTCGCACAGTTCCTGCGCATAGAGCCACTCCAGCTCCAGCGTGTTGCCCTGGTGGATCAGCAAGCTCAACGGATAGGAGGTATCCGCCTGCGTGCGCACCGCCGAGAACACCAGGCCGCCCGGTGCCGACTCTCGCAACACCTGGTCCACCGGGTAGTTCTCGAAGACGAGCAGGCTGTCGAACAGCCCCTGGCCCGCGCCGCCGGCCCAGGCCTGGATCTCGTGCAGCGGCGTGTGCTCGTGTTCGCGCGCCGCCACCTGGCTGGCCTGCAGCGCGCGCAGCCACTCGCCCACTCGCTGCCCGGGCCGCAGCGGCACGACCACCGGCAGTGTGTTGATGAACAGCCCCAGCATCTGCTCGGCGCCGCGCAACTCGGCCGGCCGCGTGGCGGCGGTGGCGCCGAACACGACCGTGTCCTGCCCCGTGTGTCGCCCCAGCAGCAGCGCCCAGCCCGCCTGCATGAGGGTGTTGAAGGTCACGCGCTCGCGCCGCGCGACCTGCTGCAGGCGCGCCGTCCCGGAAACATCCAGCGCGCTGCGGTGGCGTGCTTTCCCCGTGCCTGGCTGGACTGGCGGGCGCAACGCGGAGAACAACCGAGTCGGCGCTTCCAGCGTGCCCATGACCGTGCGCCAGTAGCGTTCGCCGGCCTGCGGGTCGCGCGCCGCCATCCAGGCGATGTAGTCGCGGTAGCGGCCGGGCGTCGGCACCGGCGGCTGTCCGTCGTAGCGGCGCAGCACTTCGGCCATCAACTGCGCGGCACTCCAGCCGTCCAGCAGCAGATGGTGGTGCGTCCAGATCAGCCGATGGCGTCGTTTGCCGATACGCGCAAGCAGCATGCGCATCAGCGGCGGGCGGGCCAGGTCGAATCCTTGTGCCTGCTGTTCACGGGCCAGCGCCTCCAGCGCGGCGTCGGGGTCGGCGCTGTCGCGCAGGTCCTGCTCGATCCAGGGCATCGCGGCGCTCGCGGCGACCCATTGCAGGGGTGTGTCGCCGTGCACCAGGAAGCCGCTGCGCAGGATGGCGCTGCGCTGCAGTGCTGCATCCCATGCGGCGCGCAGGCGCATCGGGTCCAGGTGTTCCACATCCACGGCCAGCTGGTTGACGTAGCTGCCGTCATGCGGCTCGAGCAGGCCATGGAACAGCATGCCCTGTTGCATGGGCGACAGCGGGTAGAGGTCTTCCAGCGCGGCGACCGGCACCGGCAGGGCGTCGAGCTCCGCCTGGCCGAGACCGGCCAGCGGAAAGTCCGACGGCGTCACGCCGCGTGCGCCGGCGGCGCAATGTGCGATCAGCGCATCGAGTTCTTCCTCGAAGCGCCGCACCCATGCCTGCACCGTCTGCCGTTCGTGGCGGGCATGGCTGTAGCTCACCGTGAGGCTCAGCTCGCCCTCGAGCACCTGCCCGTTGACGATGAACTCATGCATCAGCGGCGCGGCTTCGTGGATCGCTGCGCCCGGATTCTCGTCGGCCAGCCGCCAGGGCGCTTGCGCGTCGAAGCCGCTGTCGACTTGCCCGAGGTAGTTGAAGACGAGTTGCGGACTGGGCAGCGCGCGCAGTACCTGCCGCTGGGCTTCGCTGCCCAGGTGCTTCAGCGCGCCATGGCCGAGCCCTTTGGCGGGAATATTTCGCAGGCTCTCCTTGATGCGCTTGAGCGCATCGACCGGTGAGCCCGACGGGTCGAGCAGCACCGGGAACAGGCTGGTGAACCACCCGGTGGTGCGCGAGAGATCGACGCCTGCGGGCAGCAGATCTTCGCGCCCGTGTCCTTCCAGCATGACCAGCAGCCGCTCGTGGCCGCTCCAGGCGCACAGCGCCCGGCCAAGGGCCGTGAGCAACACGTCGTTGACCTGCGTGCGGTAGGCCGCCGGCACCTTCTTGAGCAGCGCGTGCGTCCTGGCGCGGTCGAGGCGCAGTTCGACGCTGACGCGCTCGGCCTGCGTGTTCGCGCCTTCCGGATGCTCGCAGGGCAGCTCCGCGGATGCCCGGGTCAGCGGGCGCCAGAAAGCGAGTTCCTCGTCACCATACGCGGCGGCATGGGCCTGCAGTGCCAGCGCCCAATCCTTGACGCTGCCGGTCTTGGCGGGCAGCATAACAGGCTCGCCTGCGCGCAGCCTTGCATAGGCGTGCCCCAGGTCCTCCAGCAGGATGCGCCACGACACGCCGTCGATGACGAGATGATGGATTGCGAGCAACAGGCGCCAGCTGCCGTCGGCCAGCTTGATCGCCAGCGGCCGCAGCAGCGGACCCTGCTCCAGGTCCAGGCTGCGGTGAGCCTCGTCGCACAGGGCCTCGACCCCGGCCGCATCCTTGGACTGGCTTACCCACAGCAGGCCCTGATGCCAGTTTTCAGGCAGCGGTTCGCAGGCCTGGCGCCATGCGCCGTCGGCGTCCTGGCCGAAGCGCAGCCTGAAGGCGTCGTGGTGTTCCATCACAGCCACAAGGGCGCTTTCGAGCGCGGGCAGGTCCAGTGGCTCGCGGCTGTGCAGCAGCAGGGCCTGGTTCCAGTGATTGCGCCTTGGCATCCCGGTCTCGAAGAACTCGGCCTGGAACGGCAGCAGCGGCACCATGCCCTCGACCGTGCCCCCTACTCCCGCCTGCGCTGTTACCGCATCCTCGGGCTCGGCCACCTCCGCGAGTTCGGCGATGGTCTGCCGGTCGAACATCTGCCGTGGCGTCAGCTTCCATCCGGCCGCGCGAAGCCGGGAGACGATCTGCAGGCTGAGGATGGAATCGCCGCCGAGTTCGAAGAAGTTGTCGTGCCGCCCGACCGATGCCACGCGGAGCACCGCAGCCCAGATGCCGGCCAGAACCTGTTCGACGCCCTCGGCGGGTACCTCGTGCGAGCCGCTGAGCGGCCGCTCAGGTCGAGGCAATGCCTTGCGGTCGATCTTGCCGTTGGCGTTCAGCGGCAGTGCATCGAGCATCACCAATGCCGAAGGGATCATGTAGTCGGGCAGCACCATGCCAAGACGCGTCTTCAGCGCCGCCGGCTCCAGAGGCTGGCTCGACTTCAACGACACATACCCGACCAACCGCGCGCCGCCGGGACCGTCGTCGGCGATGACCACCGCCTCGCGCACCTCGGGCTGTGCCAGCAACTGCGCCTCGATCTCGCCCAGCTCGATGCGGAAGCCCCGGATCTTCACCTGGTGGTCGATGCGCCCCAGGTACTCCAGTTGGCCGTCCTCGCGCCAGCGCACCAGGTCGCCGGTGCGGTACAGCCGCTCGCCCGTGTCGCCGAACGGATCGGCCACGAAGCGCTCCGACGTGAGAGCGCTCTTGTCCAGATAGCCGCGCGCCAGCCCGATACCGCCCAGGTACAGCTCCCCACCCACGCCCTGCGGCACGAGGTTCAGGCCCGCGTCCAGCACGTAGGTCTTCGTGCCCGCGATCGGACGTCCGATGGCCACGTGGTTGCGCCCGTCCGCCTGGCAGGTCCAGTGCGTCACGTCGATGGCCGCTTCGGTCGGGCCATAGAGGTTGTACAGGCCCGCGCCCGGCAGGCGCTCGAACACCCTGGCCTGCGCCTCGGCGGGCAGTGCCTCGCCGCTGCACACGATGCGCTTAAGGCTCGTGCAGGCCTCGATGCCTTCATGGGCCACGAAGGCCTGCAGCATCGAGGGCACGAAGTGGATGGTGGTGACGCCGTGGCGGCGGATGAGCTCGACCAGCCTGCCCGGCTCGCGGTGATCGCCCGGCTGCGCGACCACCAGACGTGCGCCCTGCATCAGCGGCCAGAAGAACTCCCACACCGACACGTCGAAGCTGAAGGGCGTCTTCTGCAACACCGTATCCGTCTCATCGAGCGAATACTCATCCTGCATCCAGGCCAGGCGGTTGTATAGCGAGCGGTGGCGGTTGGCCGCCCCCTTGGGCCGGCCGGTGGAGCCGGAGGTGTAGATCACATAGGCCAGGTGTTCGCCGTGCAGGGGCACGTCGGGGTCGACGCTCGGACCCGTCTCCAGGTCCAGCAAGTCCAGTTCGATCGTCTGCACGTCCTCGCGCACCGGGATCGCACGCGCGATGTGGCTCTGGGTGAGCAGCAACGAGACGCCGCTGTCCTCGAGCATGTAGATGATGCGGTCTTGCGGGTACTCGGGGTCGATGGGCACGTAGGCGCCACCGGCCTTCAGGATCGCCAGCAGCCCCACCACCATCTCCACGCTGCGTTCCGTGGCAATGCCCACCTTCGTGTCGGGCCGCACGCCGAGCGCGATCAGGCGGTGCGCCAGGCGGTTCGCGCGTGCTTCGAGCTGCGCGTAGCTCAGCGACACATGCCCGAACACCAGCGCCACCGCTTCCGGCGTGCGCCTGGCCTGCTGGCCGATCAGGCGGTGCACGGGATCGGCGCAGGCGCGATGCGGCAGGTTCTCGCTCTGACGCATCAGTTGCGCTTGCTCGCCCTCGCTGGTCAGCACGAGGTTGGCGAGCACGCTGTCGGGCTCGGTCGCGAGGGCTTCGAGCACCCGCAGATAGCGCGCCACCAGACGTTGCGCGGTGCTTTCCTCGAACAGGTCGGTGTTGTATTCGAGGCGGCCGCGAACGCCCCGCGCGTCGACATAGAAGTCGAGCGACAGGTCGAATTTGGCACCCGCGTCGTCGAACTCCTCGATTTCGGCGCGCACGCCCTCGAGATCGAATGCCACCGTCTCGCCAGCCATCTGCACGCCGAACATCACCTGGAACAGCGGGCTGCGCGCCGGGTCGCGCCGGTCCGTGCGGCTCGCGAGCAGCACCTCGAAGGGCAGCTCGGCATTGTCGAGCGCCGCCAGCGCGTCGGCGCGCACCTGCCGGCAGATCTCGCGCAGGCTCTGGCGCGGCGACAGCCGCGCGCGGAACACCTGGGTGGTCACGAAGAAGCCGAGCAGCTCGCTCACTTCCTCGTGCTGGCGTCCGGCGTTGGGCACGCCGACGGTAAAGTCGTTCTGGCCGCTGGAACGGGCAAGCAGCACCTGCCATGCCGCGAACAAGGCGACGAAAGGCGTGCATTTCTCGGCGCGGCAGAACTTCTGCACGGCGAGCGCGAGCGCTGGCGGCACATCGAAGCCGAGCGCGGTTCCAGCGAAGCTCTTGCGCGATGGCCGCGCTCGGTCGGTCGGCAGGTCGAGCACCGGAACCTCCGGACCCAGATGCCGGTTCCAGTGCGCAAGCTGGCGCTCCAGCGCGCCGCCCTCTACATTCGCGCGCTGCCACACCGCATAGTCGGCGTACTGCACGGCAAGCGGCGGCAGCCTGACCGGGCCGGCGCTGTGCAAGGCAAGGCGGTAGGCCTCGGCCAGATCGCGCGCGAGGATCGGGTTCGACCAGGCGTCGGACACGATGTGGTGCAAGCAGACGGCAAGCACATGCCGTTCATCTCCCAGCTTCACGAGGCACGCGACCATCGCGGGCGCCACGCCCAGGTCGAACACATGCCCGGCCGTGCGTCGCACGGCCTCGTCCAGCGGTGCCTTCTGCGCTTCGACGTCCAGGCCCGACAGGTCGATGCGCTCCACCGCGAACGGCGCGTCGGCCTGAACGCTCTGCATTGGCACACCGTCCTGCTCGAAGAAGCGGGTTCGCAAGACGGAATGGCGCGCGATCAGTGCCTGGAAGGCACGCTCCAGCGCGCCCGCATCGAGCAGGCCGGCCAGCCGAAAGACGCGAGGCAGGTTGTAGGCCGTGAGCCCCGGTTCGAGCTTCTGCAGAAAGCACAGCTGCTCCTGCGCATAGGACAGGGCCACGGCGTCGCCCTCGGACACGGTGCGGGCGATGGTGGGATGAATCAGGGAATGGGTCATGCGGTCTCGCTCATGTGTTCTTCGGGCCGCCTGTGGGCCTGCGCACGCTGCTCGAGCTGTGCGGCGTCCTCGCTGCCTTCGCGCAGCGCGGCCGCCAGCGCCGCCGGCGTCGGATGGTCGAACACCACCCCCGCCGCCACCTCGACCTGAAGCAGCTTGCGGATGCGCGCGACCAGCTTGATGACTTGCAGCGAGTGCCCGCCGAGTTCGAAGAAGTCGTCTTCCACGCCGATGGGGCCGCTGCCCAGCAGCGAGGCCATGCCGTCGGCGAGTACCGCTTCGAGCGCGTCGCGCGGCTCGATGCGGGCCTTGTCTGCGCGAGCGGCAGGCGCGATCGCAGACAGCGCCAGCCGGTCGATCTTTCCGTTGGGAAGCCGGGCAAAGGCATCCGTGGCCATGAAGGTCGCCGGCACCATGTGCGCGGGCAGCAGCTCGGCCAGCCGTTCGCGCAAGGCGCGGCCATCGGCGAGCGCCGCATCGGCGACAAAGAAGGCGGACAACGTGGTCGCACCTGCGGCATCCGGCACCGCAAGCACCACTGCCTGGCGCACGCCCGGTTGCGCCAGCAGCACCGCCTCGACCTCGGCCGGCTCCACGCGGAAGCCATGGATCTTCACCTGGTGGTCCGCACGCCCCGCGAGGCGGATGCCGCCTTCGGCCAGCACATACGCCAGGTCGCCTGTGCGATACAGGCGCTGGCCCGGGTTGAAGGGGTCGGGCACGAAGGCGTCGCCCGCCGCACGGTTCAGGTAGCCGCGGCACAGCTGCGCGCCACCGACGTAGACCTCGCCCAGCGCGCCAGCTGGCACGAGGCCCAGCGCCCCGTTGAGCACATGCACGCGGTTGTTCGCGAGCACTCGCGTCAGCGGCAGTTGCTCGGGCACCTGCCTGTCGGCGGGCACCGCGTGAACCATCACGCCGACCGTGGTCTCGGTCGGGCCGTAGTGGTTGTACACGGCGCACTGCGGCGCAAGCCGCGCGATGCGCTCGACAAGCGCGCGCGGCGCGGCCTCTCCGCCCAGCACCAGCGTGCGCGGCAGGCAAGGCGATGCGCATTCGAGCAGCGCCTCCAGGTGCGAAGGCACGATCTTGATCGCGTCGATTTCATTGTCGGCCATGAAGCGGGCGAAGGCGTCTGCGTCCTTCACCTCGTCTTCGGCCGCCACCACCAGGCAGGCGCCGTTGAAGAAGGCGGCGAAAAGCGCCGTGTTGCCCAGGTCGGCGACGACCGAACTGGTGAGCGCCCAGCGGCGGCAGTTGCCGAGCTTCATCGCAGCCGAGGCGGCGGCCACATAGTTCAGCAGATGCCCTTGCTCGATGGCGACGCCCTTGGGCTTGCCCGTGGACCCGGAGGTGTAGAGCACGTACGCCAGGTCCTTCAGGGCGATGCGATGTGCAGGCGCCGCATCCGTCGTGCCGTCGATGGCAGGCAGCATGGCGGCATCGAGCACGATTGCCGGCTGCGCGTCCGCGAGCACGGCCGCACGGCGCGCCTCGGGCCATTCGGGCTCCAGCGGCAAGTAGGCGGCACCCGCGCGCCAGGCGGCGAAGATCGCCACCGGCAGTTCGACCGAGCGCGGCAGGTTGAGCGCGACGATGGAACCGGGCGTTACGCCCTGTGCAGTGAGCCAGTGTGCGAGCCGGTCGATGCGGGCATCGAGTTCGCGGTAGCTCAGGCGCTGGCCGCCCGCTTCGAGCGCGGGGGCATCCGGCGTGGCCTGCGCCCAATGCGCGATGCGGTCGGCCACGGTCTGCATGCCCGCATCGATGCGTTCGCCGCAACCCTGCGCGAGCAACAACTCACGTTCTTTCGGCCCGACCAGCGACAGCGCTTCAACTGGCGCATCGGGCTGCGCTGCAACGGCATCGAGCAGCGTGACGAACTGCAGCAACAGGCGTTCCAGGACCGCCCGGCCGTAACGGGCGGCATCCGCATGCAGCGACAGCACCGCGCCTTCCGCCTGCCATGCGGCCTGCAGCGCGAGTTCGAAACAGGGCATCGGTCCGGGCAGCCCGATGAGGCGCCACCGCGCATCGGTGCCGTGAGGCGGCGTCACCACGTGCGAGGCAAAGCCGACGACGGTGTGCGTCGAGAGGGGCGGCGCATCGACAGGCCAGTATTCCTGCGCATCGACATGCGCCGCCAGCGCGGCGTCGAACCTGCCGGTCCAGCCTGCGAAGGACTCGCCCGGCGCCACCTCGATCACCACCGGCAGCACCTTGTCGAACACGCCGACCGCGCCTTGCATGGGTTCGTAGTCGCGCCGGCAGTCGTGCTGCCAGCCGCCGATGAAACGGCCGGTACCGCTCAACCTGGCAAGCAACAGCCACCACGCCGCGTGCAGCAGGGTCTCCGGCTCTGCGCCGAGCGCATCGGCACACGCGGCCACGCGGCCTGCGAGCGCTGCGTCTACAGCAATGGAAACACGATGGCGCGAGGCCTCTCCCTGCGCAGCATGGAGCCGCTCTTGCAGGCGCGGCGGCGGGAGGGCCGAGGCGTCGGCCACGAACCGCTGCCAGTAGGCACGTCCCTGCGCCGCATCTTCGCCTTCGAGCAGGTCCTGCCGCCATTCGACGAAGCGCGCGTACTGGAAGACCTCCACCGGGTCGAAGCCGCCTTCGCCCGAGCAGGCCGTGGCGATCTGGCCGAAGAGGTTCTGAAGGCTTTCCCTGTCCGCCGCCAGCGGGTTGACCGAAAGGCCAAGCATGTGTCGGTTCTCGCCCGTGCGCACAAGGGCGGCGCTGACGAGTTCCCCGCGCTCAGTGGCGAGCGGCTCGGCATTGAATGCCTCGAACCAGGCGTCCAATGTGCCGTCGTCCGCCTCGCTGAGGTCGGCCAGCTGCCATTTCAGCGGCGGCACCGCTTCGAGAGACTGTTGCCGCAGGCCCCTGTAGCCCGGCACCGGGCGGATGGCCATACACAGCGCACCGTGCGCGCGCAGCACACGCTCCACGGCGAGGCGCAGGCGCCCCGTGTCCAGCGCGCCTTCGATGCAAGCTCGCAGGAGCAGGCGCTGTGCGGCGGCGGGCACCGCGCGCTGTTCGGGAGAAAGGGGGAACGTGGCTTCGAGACTGTCGGTCATCGCGTTCATTGCGTTCAGGCCCCCTGCTCGTCGGCCAGGCGCGCATCGGCGGCGACCTGCGGCGCGCCTTCGAGCGCGGCACGGTCGAACATCGCGCCCATCGCCACCACGATCTTGCGCGGCCCCTCGTACGGGTCGCGCGCATGGGCCGCGAGCATGTTGTCGAGCATGACGATGTCGCCCTGCTGCCAGTCGAAGCGCACGGCGCATTCCTCGTACACCCGCCCGACGATGGCCATGGTTTCGTCGGCGATGGGCGAGCCGTCGCCGTACATCACGTGGCGCGGCAGGCGGTCGATGCCGCCCATGGCGAGCAAGTCCTCGCGCACCTGAGCCTCCAGGCAGGCCACGTGGTGCAGCTGGATCTGGTTGAAGAAAACCTTTTCGCCCGTCAGCGGATGGCGGATCACCGCCGGGCAGCGCGTGCGCGTCTGCAGCGTGTCGTTGTCGAGCCAGCGCCAGGCGATGCCGGCGGCGGCCAGGCGGGCCTCCACCTCTTCGCGGCGCTCGGTCTTGTAGAAGTCGCGCCAGCTCACGTCCAGGCCCGGCGTGAAGGTACGCACGTACAGCAGCTCCTTGCGCTCGAACTCGGCCACCATGTCGGCGGGCAGGCGGCGCAGCATCTCGCGGCAGTCGACGATGGGCGTGGCGCCGCCCACGGGCGAGGGCAGCTCGCAGAAGAACCACTGCTTGCGCGGCCAGCGGTCGAGGTGCGAGCTTTCGTTGTGGTACAGGATCATCTGCCGCTCCGGGTACGGCGTGGAGCGGTAGGTCTTCTTGCCGCCCTCCTTCTTGGGCAGGTCGCCGTAGCTGCCGTACAGCTCCGGTTCGATGGCCTCGGCAAAGGCCTCGAAGTCCTGCGGTGTCTTCAGGCCGAAGTTGCGAAACAGGATGCCGCCGTGCCTTGCAACCAGCATCTCGATGTAGTCGGCCTGGCTCCTGGCCCAGGCCACGGTGTCGAGGTCGTCGGTGGTGGCCTGCAGCACGATGGGGAATTCGGCGCCGGGCTGGAGGAAAGAGGTCTGCACGACGGGGCGCGCTGCGGCGCGCGTCGCTTCGCGGCCCGGTCCTGCCTTGCCCAGTTTGTCCAACTTGCCGAGCTTGTCCAGCTTGCCGGCGGCGCCGGTGGATTTCGCGGTGTTCATGTTGATTCGCTCCTGCGTTTGCGAGGGGGCCAGTGCCTCGATAGCCTGGCCCGGTGTTGCGACGATCCGCTCCAGCAGCGCATGCCACGAAGCGGTGAACTTTTCGACGGTCTCCCGCCGGTACAGGTCCGTGGCGTACACCCACTCGACGGTGAGCGCGCCGGCCTGTTCCCTGGCGAACACCGCCAGGTCGAACTTGGATTCGTTCATCTGCTGGGGCAGCACCTCGACCTCGGCGCCTTCGATGGCGAACCGGATCTCGGGCGTGTTCTGCAGGACGAAGAGCACCTGCACCAGCGGGTTGCGGTCACGCGCGCGCCGTGCGCCCGACAGCTCGACGATCTGGTCGAAGGGCACGTCCTGGTGGTCCATGGCGGCAAGGGTCTGATGCCTGGCCTGCGCAAGCCATCGCCGGAAGTCCATCCGCCGGTCGTCCAGGCGCGAGCGCAGCGGCACCACGTTGACGAAGAAGCCGAGCAGCTGTTCGAGGTCCGGGTGGCCGCGGCCAGCCACGTCGGTACCGATCACGATGTCGTCCGCACCCGAGGCCTGGTGGAAGAACAGGAAGAAGGAGGACAGCAGCAGCGTGAACAGCGAGGTGTCGCATTCGCGCGCCAGCGCGGCCAGCGCCTGCGACAAGGCCGGCGGCAGTTCGAGCACCACCGAATCGCCCGCATGCGAGGCCGTGCCCGGACGCTGGTGGTCGGGCTGCAGGGTCGAGACCTCCGGCGCGTTGCGCAGGCAGGTGCGCCAGAACTCGGCCTTGGGCGCGAATGCCTCGCAGGCGAGCGTGCGGGCGTACCACGCGGCGTAGTCCACGTACTGCACCGGCAGCGGCGCTAGCGCCAGCGGCTGCCCGCGCAGCGCCCGTTCGTAGAACTCGCCGAGCTCGCGCGCGAACACCGCGATCGACCAGCCGTCGAAGACGATGTGGTGCACCACGAGCACCAGCACATGCTCGCGCTCGCCCATGCGCACGATGGTGGCCTTGATGAGCGGGCCTTCACCCAGCGAAAAAGGCGTGCGCACGAGCTCGTCGAACAGGGTCGCGTAGCGGCGATCGCGCGCGTCCTTGTCGGCTTCGTCGATATCGACGAGCGGAATGTCCAGGCGCGCGCCGGCACCGATCACCGACACCGGTTCGCCCTCGTCGTCCTCGGCGAACACGGTACGCAGCACCTCGTGCCGCGCGACGATGGCGTCGATGGCCGCGCGCAGCACATCGACGTTCAGTTCGCCGTGCAGAGCCAGTCCGGCCGACATGTTGTAGGCCGCGCGGCTCGTCACATTGCGGTCGTCGGTGAGCCGGTCGACGAGCCAGAGACGGCGCTGCATGGGCGACAGCGGCAGCGCACCCGTGCGCGGAATGGGCGCGATCTCCATCGCGGCGGCCGGCTTCGGCCGGGGCGCCTTGCCGTTCGCCGGCATGTGCGCGATCAGTCCGGCGATGGTCGGCGCCTTGAAGAACTCGCTGGGATGCAGATCGACCGCGTAGGCCTTGCGCACGCGCGACAGCAGCTGGATGGCCACCAGCGAATCGCCGCCCAGCTCGAACAGGTTGTCGTCCATGCCGATGGGCGCGATGCCCAGGCGCTCGGTCCACAGCGCGGCCAGGGCATTGGCGAGTTCGCCTTCGGGCGCGACGAAGGGCGTCTGCAGCGCGGGGCGCGGATGGCTACCGCCGCTCGCCGCGGGCTGCGCGTCCTCGGCCGCGAGCATGTCGAGCATGCCGTTGTCCAGCGGGCCGAGGCGCTGGGCGAGGTCGGTGGTCGAGATCACGGTCTGCGGCCGCAGCGGGCCGTTGACGATGCGCTCGAAAGTGCGCGCGCCTTCCGGCCCGTCCATGCCGATGCCGTTGGGCACCTCCATGTGCTCGGCCATGCCCAGGCCGCGCCAGGCGTCCCAGTTGACCGAGAAGACCGGGAACTTGCCGACGCGCGCATGGGCGATGGCCACGGCGTCGAGGTACGCATTGGCAGCGGCGTAGTCGCTCATGCCCAGGCCGCCGGCCACGCTGGAGATGGAAGAGCAGAACTGCACGAAGTCGAGCGGGCGGCCGCGCACCGCGTCCAGCAGCACGCGGGTGCCGCGCACCTTGGTCGCGAAGACGGTGTCGATCTGGGCGCGCGTGCGCTGCGCCATCATGCCGCCGCCCGCGTCGCCTGCCGCGTGGACGATGCCGTGCAGCCCGCCGAAGCGCGCGTCCGCCCGCTCGAGCGCGGCACGCAACTGGGCAGCGTCGGACACATCGGCCTCGACGGTCAGCACTTCGGCGCCCAACGATTCGAGTTCGAGCAACTGGCGCAGCCTGTTCTTCAACGGGGAGGGCTGCGCTTCGTCCTCGGCCAGCGAGGCCCACGCCGCGCGCTCCGGCATCGCGGTGCGGCCGAGCAGCACCAGCCTGGCCTGCCAGTGCTGTGCCAGATGCTTCGCAATGGCGAGGCCGACGCCGCCGAGGCCGCCGGTGATCAGGTACACGCCCTGCTTGCGCAGGCGCTGCGCGGTGGCTGGAAGCGGCGCGGGCTCGTAGACCTTCGCCCAGCGGTGCGCACCGCGATAGGCCAGCAGCGGCTCGCCGGGCTCGGCCCGCAGCGCGGCGGATTCCGCGGCGATCTGCTCGACCAGCAGGGTTTCGGCATCGCTCTCGGGCGCGGGCAGCATGACGTCGATCACGCGGCAATGGATCCGCAGGCATTCCTGCCCGATCACCTTGGCCATGCCCGGCAGCGTGGCCTTCTCGGGACACAGCGGCTCGGTGCCGGTGACATCTTCGATCTGGTTGGCGACGACGGTGATCGGCAGCTTGCCGGCCAAGGCCGCCGAGGTGCGTGTGTCGAGCGCCTGCACGAGCGCCAGCAGGCTGAAGAAGCTGCGCTCCAGCAGCTCGGGCTGCGGCTGCGAGGCCGGCACTTCGTCGAGGCACCACAGGTGGTGGATGGCCGTGACGGCGCCGAAGTCGGCTTCGACCTCGCGCAGCAGCTGCGCATGGTCGTCGCGCTCGCCGGCGCGCAGGGCCCAGTCATCGCGGCCGGTACGCGCGAAGGCTGGGCCGCGCTGGGCGACGACCACCGCATGGCCCAGTGAACGCAGATGCCGGACGAGATGGCCGGTGAGGCTGCGGCCATCGCCGAACACGAGCATGCAGCCTGCATCGGCCGTGTTCCCGGGCGCGGCGGACAGCAGCGGCTCGATCCGCTTCCACGAAGGGACGTAGAACGCATCCGAAGGTGCCTTGCGCGCGGACTTCGCCGACATGGCATCGGGCGCGTCGACCCAGTAGCGGCGGCGCTGGAACGGATAGGCCGGCAGCGGCACGCGGCGCCGCGCCTGTCCCGCATGGCAGGCAGCCCAGTCGATGTCCACGCCCGCAAGCCACAGGCTGGCGAGCGCATGGGCGATCTGCTGCGCGTTGCGCGTGCGTTGCTGCGGATGCGCCTGGCTGGCGTGCAAGGCGGCGGCCGAGGCGGCCATCGGGTGCTGACGCGCCAGGCCGGCGAGCGTTTCGCCGGGGCCGACTTCGAGCACCACCCGCCCCGGCACCTCGAAGAGCGTGCGCAGTCCGGCGGTGAACTGCACCGTGCCGCGCAGGTGTCGCGCCCAGTAGGCCGGGCTGACCGCCTGCTCGGCCGTGATGAGCCGGCCGGTGACGTTGGAGATGAACGGAATCTTCGGCGCCTGCCGCGGCACCGAGGCGATGAGCTGCTCCAGCTGCGCGAGCAGCGGCTGCGTCATCGAGGAATGCGAGGCGATCGACACGTGCAGCCGGCGCGGCAGGTGGCCCTGTGCGCGCAGCTTCTCTTCGGTGGCCTCGATGGCGTCGAGCGGACCGGAGATCACGCACAGCTGCTCGCCGTTGTCCGCTCCCAGGTCGCAGCCGTGGGTCAGGAAAGGCGCGAGTTCTGCCTGCGACAGCGGCACAGCCGTCATTGCGCCGGGCGGCATGGATTGCAGCAGGCGACCGCGCAGGGCGGCGAGGCGCAGCGCGTCTTCCAGCCGGAACACGCCCGCCAGGCAGGCCGCCACGTATTCGCCCAGGCTGTGGCCGAGCATCACGGTGGGGCGCACGCCGCGCCGCATCCACCAATGCGCCATTGCATATTCGACGACGAATAAAGCAGGCTGCGCGAAGGCGATGTCGAACAGGCGCGCGTCGGCCCCGGCCTCCACTTCCGTCGCGGTAAACAGCAGTTCGCGCAGGTCGAGACCGAGCTCGGGGCGCAGCAGTTCGCAGCAGCGGTCGATGTCCTCGCGGAACGGCGCATCGTCGCGATAGAGCGCGAGGCCCATGTTGGCGTGCTGCGTGCCGCCGCCGGGGAACAGGAAGGCCACTTCAGGCGGCTGCTCGGGTACCGGGGCGGAAGCCGTGATGACACCTTCTCCCGAAGCGAGCATGCGCGCGGCGGCCTGCGACTCGTCGGCGACCACGGCGCAGCGATGGGCGAAGGGCCTGCGGCCAGTCTGCAGCGTGTATGCGGCGTCGGCCAACGCGGCATGGGGCTGTTCCGCGAGGTGCGAGCCGAGCCGCTGCGCGGCCTGCCGCACGGCGGTGGCGCTCATGGCCGACAGCGGCAGCACCTGCCAGCCGCCCTGCCCTTGCGGCGACGCCGCGATGGCCGGCGCTTCGGGCGCCTCTTCGAGCACGACGTGCACATTGGTGCCGCCGATGCCGAAGGCGCTGACGCCCGCGCGGCGCGGCGCATCGCCCTTGGGCCACGGCCGTGCCTCGGTGTTCACGTAGAACGGGCTGTTCTCAAAGTCGATCTGCGGATTGGGTTGCTCGAAATGCAGGCTGGGCGGCAGCGTCCTGTGCCGCAGCGCCATCGTCGCCTTGATGAGCCCGGCCACGCCGGCGGCCGCGTCGAGGTGGCCGATGTTGGTCTTGACCGAGCCGATGGCGCACCGGCCTCCAGCCGCCGCCCCGCCGCTCGCAAAGGCCTGCGTCAGCGCGGCCATCTCGATCGGGTCGCCGAGCGTGGTGCCGGTGCCGTGCGCTTCCACATAGCCGATGGTGTGCGCGGGCACGTCGGCCATCATCTGCGCCGCGCGGATCACGCCGGCCTGCCCCTGCACGCTGGGCGCGGTGAAGCCGATCTTGTCCGCACCGTCGTTGTTGGCGGCGCTGCCCTTGATGACTGCGTGGATGGTGTCGCCGTCGCGCAGCGCCTCCTGCAGCCGCTTGAGCACGACGATGCCCGCGCCGCTGCCGATGACGGTGCCCGCCGCCTTGGCGTCGAAGGCGCGGCAGTGGCCGTCGGGCGAGAGGATGGCGCCGCTCTGGTAGCGGTAGCCGCCCTCTTGCAGCAAATTGAGCCACACGCCGCCGGCCAGCGCCATGTCGCAGTCGTGGCTCAGCAGGGCCTGGCAGGCCATGTGCACCGCCACCAGCGACGTCGAGCATTCGGTCTGCACGCTGACGGCAGGGCCGCGCAGGTCGAGCTTGTAGGCCACGCGCGTGCACAGCGAGCCGGCGGAGTTGCCGCTCATCAGGCCCAGCATGTCGGCGATGCCCGTGCCGGCGTCGACGCCGAAGGCGGGCAGCAGGTGCCGCATCAGGTAGAGGTTGGGTCCGTCGCCCGCGTAGACGCCGACCGACGCGGGGTTCTTCCTGGCCTGCCAGCCCGCGTGCTCCAGCGCCTCCCAGGCGCATTCGAGGAAGATGCGCTGCTGCGGATCGAGGTGCTCGGCCTCGCGCGGGGAATAGCCGAAGAAGCCGGCGTCGAACTGATCGAACCCTTCGAACAGCACGCCGGCCTTCACATAGTCGGGGTCGGCCAGCGTGCGCTCGGGCACGCCGCGCGCGCGCAGTTGCTCGTCGCTGAAAACGGTGACCGATTCGACGCCGTCGCGGATGTTGCGCCAGAAGGTGTCGACATCGGGCGCGCCCGGAAATCGCCCGGCCATGCCGACGATGGCGATCTCGATGCCCGTGAGTCCGGACGGCGCTGTGTCTTGGTCTTGCATCAGAAGCTTCTTTCGGTGGGACGGCGGCGCTGCAGCAGGGCGGCACGCTGGCGCTGGGCGCGCGCCTGTTCGCTGTCGCTGTCCTCGTTGCCGGCGGGCTGTGCCGCGCCGCGTCCCTGCTCGACGCGGCGCGCCAGCGCGCCGACGGTCGGGAACTTGAAGAGATCGACCACCGACAGGCCCGGGTTCAGCCGGTCTTCCATCAGCCGGTGCATGCGGATCACCAGCAGCGAGTTGCCGCCGAGGTCGAAGAAGTTGTCGTGCATGCCCACCTTCTCGACCTTGAGCAGCCCGGCCCAGATCGAGGCCAGCGTCTGGGCGATGTCGCCCTGCGGTGCCTCGTAGTCCTGGCGGTCGGGCAAGGCGGGTGCGGGCAGCGCGCGGCGGTCGACCTTGCCGCCGGCGGTGAGCGGGAAGCTGTCGAGCGCCACGAAGGCAGAGGGCACCATGTAGTCGGGCAGGACGCGGCCCAGTTGCTCCCGCAACGCCGCCGTGTCGATCTGCGCGGCAGGTGCGGGCGATACATAGGCCACCAGCGAGGCGCCGGCTTCGCCGTCGTGCACGAGCACCAATGCCTCGCGAACCGCCGCGTGCTCGCGCAGGCGCGCTTCGATTTCGGCAAGCTCGATGCGAAAGCCCCGGACTTTCACCTGGTGGTCGAGACGGCCCAGGTATTCGAGCTGGCCGTCGCCGCGCCAGCGCACGAGGTCGCCGGTGCGGTAGAGCCTGCCACCCGCCGCATCGAAGGGATCGGCGACGAAGCGTTCGGCCGTGAGGGCCGCGCGGCCGAGGTAGCCGCGCGCCAGCCCTTCGCCGCCGAGGTACAGCTCGCCGGGAACGCCCTGGGGAAGCGGCTGCAGGTACGCGTCGAGCACATGCGCGGCGCGACGGCCCACGGGACGGCCGATGGGCACGTAGCCCTGCGGCGCCTGCTCCGCGTCATCCGCCGTGCCGTGCCATGCGGTGGGCGTGATGACGGCTTCGGTCGGTCCGTAGGCGTTGACGATCTGCCCCGGGCGCAGCACGCGCCGAATCAGTGCGATGTCTTCGCCGGTCCAGGCCTCGCCGCCGAAGAGCGCAAGGCGCACGGCATGCGCGAACGGTGCCCGGCCCTGCATCAGTTGGCGTGCATAGGCCGGCGGGAGGTCGACCACGCTCACGCGGTGGCGCTGCAGCAGGGCGTCGAGTTCACCGGCAAGAGAGCACCACTGCGGCTGCACCACGAGCGCCGCACCCGCAACCAGCGGCAGCAGGCATTGCTCGATGGATGCGTCGACATGCGGCAGCGCGAACTGGAGCGACCGGTCTTCCGCGCGCATGCCGCAGGCCCGCGCCATTGCCTGAACGTGCATCGACAGCGCGCCGTGTGCCACGGCCACGCCCTTGGGCCGCCCCGTGGTGCCGGAGGTGTAGATGACGTAGGCGAGGTGGTCGTCGTGCAGCGCGATGTCTGGACTGGCGGCCGGCTCGGTGCCTTGGGCCAGCGCCTCGCTGAGCACGACCCTGGCGATGCTGCCCGCATCGAGCACATCGGCGTTGGCGCTGTCGGTGAGCAGCACGCGCGCGCCGCTGTCTTCCAGCAACTGCGCAAGCCTTTGCGGAGGATGCGAAGGGTCCAGCGGCAGGTAGGTGCCTCCGGCCTTCAGCACGCCGAGGAGGCCAGCCACACGATCGGCCGGTGCTTGGATGGCCACCGCGACAGTGCGGTCGGGCGCGACCCCCTGGCGGACCAGCCGGTGCGCGAGTCGGTTGGCACGCGCGTTCAGACCCGCGTAGCTGAGTTGGGTGTCGCCGTCGATCAGGGCAATGGCCCCGGGCGTGGCTCGCGCCTGCGCCTCGAACAGGCGGTGCACGGGCTGCGCGTGCGGCGCCTGCGGCTCGCCGGCCGACCATTCGCGCAGCCGATGCCGCTCGGTGGCATCGAGCCACTGCACGTCGCCCAGCGCCTGCGCGGGATCGGCCGCCAGCGCTTCCAGCAGCGCGCGGTAGTGCGTGGCCATGCGCGCGATGGTGGTTGGCTCGAACAGTTCGGCCGCATAGGTGAGCACCGCACCGGTGCTTCCGTCGGCATGTTCGCGGATGTCGAGCATGAGTTCGAACTGCGCGGCGCTGTCGGCGATGCGGTGCTCGCGCGCCTCCAGGCCGGGCAGCAAGCGCGGCATGCCCTTGTCTTCGCGCAGGTGGTTGAACATCACCTGGAACAGAGGGCTATGGCTCAGGCTGCGCTGCGGCTGCAGGGCCTCGACGATCTGTTCGAACGGCAGGTCCTGGTGCGCCTGCGCGCCGAGCGCGGCTTCCCGTGTCTGCGCCAGCAGTTGCGCAACGCTCATGCGGCCCTGCAACGTGCTGCGAAGCACCTGGGTGTTGACGAAGAAGCCGATCAGCCCGGCGGTTTCCGGCCGCTGGCGGTTGGCGACAGGCACGCCGACACGCACGTCCTGCTGGCCCGTGTAGCGGTGCAGCAGCGCCTGGAAGCCGGCAAGCAGCGCCATGAAGAATGTCGCGCCGTGCGCCTGCGCGGTGGCGCGCAGGCGCCGGGTGAGCGCGGCGTCGAACTCGAAGGCATGACCGGCCGCGCGGTAGGCCGCGACCGCATGCCGGGGATGGTCCGTGGGCAGAGCCAGCACGGGATGGTCGGCGCCCAGCTGTTCGCGCCAATACGCGAGCTGGTGCTCGGCCTCGCCGGCGGCGAGCCAGTCGCGCTGCCAGAGGGCGTAGTCGGCATACTGGGCCGGCAGCGGCTTGAATTGCGGTGCCGCGCCTTTCGCACGGGCGGCATAGGCGGCGCCGAGTTCCTCGACCAGCACCTGCATCGAAGCGCCATCGGACACGATGTGATGCATGACGACGACCAGCAGGTGCCGGGCTTCGTCGATGCGGATCAGCGCCGCGCGCAGCAGCGGGCCTTCTCCGAGGTCGAAGGGCTCGGCGTGGCACTGGCTGGCATGTTCGGCGGCAGCGGCCTCCCGCGCTTCGGCGGGCCATGCGCCGAGGTCGATACGCCGCAGCGCGAGCCGCAGCGCCGGCGCAATGACCTGGGCAACCGTGCCGTCCGCCGCCGCGCGAAACACGGTGCGCAGGCTCTCGTGGCGATCGACCAGGTCGCCGAGCGCCGCGTCCAGCGCATCGGCGTCCAGGACGCCGGACAGATCCAGCGCCACGCTCACGTGGTAGGCGGTGCTTTTCGGGTCGAGCTGCCACAGGAACCACTGGCGCTCCTGCGCGTGCGACAGCGCGAGCGGCTTCGCACGATGCTCGGCCGGCATCACGGGGATCACGCTGCGCGGCTTGCGCGGGCCGGTGGCGAGCAGGCGTCGCACTTGCGCGGCCAGCGCGCCGAGGCGCGGCTGCTCGAACAGCGCGCGCACCGGAAACTCGATCTCCCATCGATCGGCGATGCGGGCCGCCACCTGCGTCGCGGCGAGCGAGTTGCCGCCGTGGATGAAGAAGTGCGTGTCGCGCGGCAGCGCGGTCTGCGCGTCGCGGCGCAGCACTTCGCTCCAGATCGCGGCGACGGCCTGCTCCACGTCATCGAGCGGCCGCTCGATGGCGGGTGCGGGCGCCGCGGCGGAACCGCCGAGAACGAACGCACCGTGCGCATACATCGCATAGGCGTCGGCGGTGCGGTCGATCCAGCCCTGGCGGCAGGCGCCGCGCTGCAGCTTGCCGCTCGTGGTCTTGGGCATGCCGCCGGGGTTCAGCAGCATGACGACGGACAGCGGCTCGCCGAACTGCTCGCTCGCCGCGGCGCTGAGCGTCTCGACCAGCGCTTCGGGCTTTACCAGCTTCTGCGTGCTGCGCGATACCTCGGCGGCCAGCCCGATGCCTTCCCCATCGGGGCCGTCGACGGCGAAGGCCGCCACGCGGCCCTTGCGCACGATGTCGACCTCGAGTTCGATCATGCGCTCGATGTCCTGCGGGTACAGGTTGTGGCCGCGCACGATGATCATGTCCTTGATGCGCCCCGCCACGTAGAGCTGGCCGTCGTGCAGGAAGCCGAGGTCGCCGGTGCGCAGCCAGATCGCGCCGTCGTGTGCGAAGAAGGTCTCCCGCGACACCTGCGGCTTGTTCCAGTAGCCGCTGCCGATGCTGGGTCCGCTGGCCCAGATCTCGCCGACATGGCCCGCATCGCGCACCGCCAGCGTGACGGGATCGACGATGCGCACGGCATGGCCCGTCACGGCGCGGCCGCAGCCGACGAGGGTGGCACTTTCTTCGGTGCCGGTTTCGACGATGCCGCGGGCCAAGCCGCTGCTGGAGAAGTCGCGCGCCACCATGCCGGCGCCGCGCTCGCCGCCCGTCACGAACAGCGTGGACTCGGCCAGGCCATAGCAGGGGTACACCGCGCCGGCGGAAAATCCTGCGGGTGCGAACTGCTTCCTGAACTCGCGCAGCGTGTCGGCGCGCACGGGCTCGGCACCGGAAAACGCCAGGCCCCAGCTCGACAGGTCGAGCTTCTGCAACTGCGCTTCGGACACGCGGTCGAGGCACAGGCGATAGGCGAAGTCGGGGCCGCCGCTGATGGTCGCGCGGTGGCGCGAGATGGCTTCGAGCCAGCGCACGGGCCGCTCCAGGAAATAGCGTGGCGACATCAGCGCGACGGGAATGCCGCGATGCAGCGGCTGCAGCAGGCCGCCGATCAGCCCCATGTCGTGGTTCAGCGGCAGCCAGGTCGCGAAGATGTCGTCGGGTCCGACCGAGAGCCCTTCTTCGATCGCACGCATGTTCGCCATGAGGTTGGCATGCGTGACCATGACGCCCTTGGGCGCCGAGGTGGAGCCGGAGGTGTATTGCAGGAAGGCGATGTCGGTGGCCGACGGGGTGTGCGGCGTCCAGCGCTCGGCGTCTTCGGCGCCGATCCCGTCCACGGGGATCAGCGGCACGTCGACGAAGGCCCCGCCCACGCCGGCGATGGCCGCTTGGATGGTGGCGTGGGTCAGCACGCAGCAGGCGCCGGCGTCGGCCGCAATGCCTTCGAGCTTGCCGAGATGCCGCTTGCGCGTGGATTCCGGCGGAAACACGGGCACGGCGATGAGGCCGGCATAGAGGCAGGCAAAGAAGCTCACGACGTAGTCGTCGCCGTTGTCCAGCATGATCAGCGCGCGTTCGCCGCGGCCGAAGGTCTGCTGCAGATACGCCGCGAGGCCGCGCACGCGCGTGTCGAGCCGGCGATAGGAGATGGGCGTGTCCAGGGCGGCGCCGTCGCGGTCGGTCACGGCAATGAGCGCGGTGTCGTCGGGCCGCCGTGCAGCCAGGTCGCGCAGGTGGCTCACGAAATCCACGGGGTGCATCGGATTCACATCGGTTCCTTGATTTGCCGGGCCGGCAGGACGGCGGGACCCGGCGACGGCGGCTCAGGCCAAGGCACGGGGCGCATGGACGCCTCCCGTCGCGGACTGGGCCAGGCGCTGCGCCAGTACGGCCAGCACCGGTGTCTCGTGCTGGCGGATGAAGAAATGGCCGCCCTCGAACCAGTCCAGCGTGAAACCGGGGCAGGCGGTCTCGCCGCGCCAGGCTTCCATGCGCCAGGGCTCTACGTCGTCCTGCCGGCCGGCGAAGGCGTGCAGCGGAACGGGCAGCGGCGCGTTGCCGGGGTGTTCGAAGCTCTGGCACACGCGATAGTCGGCGGCGAGCGTGTCGAGCGTCATGCGCAGCAGTTCGGGGCTGGTGAAGAGCTCCTGCGGCGTTCCGCCCTGCTTGCGCAGATCACCGATGAGGGCATCGTCATCGTCCATGTCGACGAAACGGTCCGGATCGCGCTGCGAAGGCGCGGCGCTGCCCGACACGAGCAGCGCCCGCGGCAGCGCCCGGCCGCTGGCGCGAAGACGCTGTGCAATGCCCCAGGCCAGCAAGGCGCCCATGCTGTGGCCGAAGAGCGCGAAATTGCCGCGCAGCGCGGCGTCCTGCTCGGCGCACAGCCGCGCGACCAAAGAATCGAAATCTTCGACGAAATCCTCGCCCAGGCGCTGGCCACGACCGGGCAGCTCGACCGGCACGACCTCGATCCAGCGCGGCAGCTGGCGGCGCCAGCGCAGGTACATGGTGGCGCTGGCGCCCGCACAGGGCAGGCACAGCAGGGAAAGGGGCGCCTGCATTCGCTCAGGCGGCGGCCGATGCGCTCTTGCTGCTGTCCTGCTGCGCCATCCAGTCGCGCAGAGACTTCGGACGCATGTCGGTCCAGGTTTTCTCGACGTACTCGAGCACGGTCTTCTTGTCGCCCTGCACGCCGTCGACAGCCTTCCATCCACCGGGCACGGCCTTCCATTGCGGCCAGATCGAATATTGCTCTTCGTGGTTGACCAGGACGATGAAGGTTTCGTCCTCGCGGTCGAAGCAGCTGGTAGACATGTGCGGTCCTCTTGGGGTTGTTGAGACGACAGGCAAGAGGCGGTGCACACCCCTTCCCTTTGCGATACATGACGGGGCGGGAGGCCGGGTGTTTAGGGCTGTTAACCATTTCCGCAGCGGTATGCGCGGGCACGGCTGCGCCGCGGCATGGCCGCTGGAAATCGGTCGCGAATGGGGACGCGGAGGTCGGCGGCCGCGGTTAGCGGCCGGCGATGCCGTCGGGTGAATGGTCCGGCGGGGGGACGTCGTTGGCGGGCGGCACCAGGCCCACGAGCAGCCAGAGGCGGGCCGCTTCGTCATGGGTCTTGCGGTGAAGGGGATCTGCGGCGAGCCACTGCATGAACTCGTCGCGCGTCGCGCCGTCGAGGCTGCCGCGCTGCTCGTGCTGGCGACGCACCCAGGTCCATGCGGCCTGCCAGACCGGGTCGTGATCCTTGTCCTTTGTCATCGGCGCATCGTATCGCCGATGGGCGATGCGGGGTCAGCCGCCCTGCACCAGGTACCGGCAGCTTTCGAGGGCCGCGTCGGCGTCCTTGATCATGAAGTTCACGAGCGTGGCGGAGCAGCCGAGCCGCACGCCGATCTCCCGTTGAGTCATGCCGCTCAAGCGGTTGAGCTCGAAGGCCAGGCGGGTGCGCGCGGGCAGCGCGTCGAGCACGCGGTCGATCGCGGCCAGCGCCTGGCGCCCGTCCAGCAAGCGCTCGGGCGCGTCGTTGCTCGGGGGGCTGACAAGCTCCACGTCCTCGCAGTACGTGCGGTAGCTTGCTTCGACGGAATGATGGCGGTGGTAGTCGAAGGCCACGTTGCGCACCACCTGGCAGCAGTAGCCGAGCGGCTTGCGCACCTCGCGCAGGGAGGCGCCGTCGGCCAGCTTGAGATAGGCGTCCTGCAGCACTTCGTCGGCCAGGTCCGACGTGCGGACGATTTTTTGCGCGACGCGCTGGAGCTGGGCGCGGTTGGCGACGAAGACTTCCGCCAACGTGAGTTCGGCTGGCTGCAGCGACATGTCCATGGGTACTCCTGAAGTATTCACTGTAGACAATACAAATGAGAACTATTACTATCTTGTGACGGAAGAAGGCCCGGATTTCCGAGCTGCTCCCTGTCTCTTAACCTAAAGACGTTTGAACCGCCCAAAGCGAGACAGGCGGACGATCGCGCAGGCGCCGCCTCAGGGACGCACGGTCACGCGCCGCAGTTGTGGATCGCGCGCGATGTCTTCCTCGCGGAACGGAAAGCGCAGCCAGTCCTTGCGCGCATAGCGCGCCACCGGTCCCAGTCCGCTGCCGCCGGTCACTGCGGTTTCGCGTTCACCGTGTGCCAGCAGCGTGCGCGCCTGCACACCGCGCCGGTCGAAGTACACGACCTGGAGGTAGGTGTTGCCGTGCGAGCGATCGTCCATGGCGTAGTCGCCGTCGTTGGCGCAAGCGACCGTGAAATAGCCTTCCGCGTCGCAGCCGCCGAAGAGGGGTAGCTTCCTGCCCTCGCTGCGGGCGAAGCGCTGCTGGCCCAGCGGCGCATCCAGCGCCCAGCCCTTGCGCGCCATGTCCTGCACCGCGCCGGCCAGCGCGGAGGCCACGCGCGGGTCCGCCGCTTGAATCGCCGACGGTGTCTGCAACGGCGCCGATGCCGAGAACGGCTGCGCATAGAGCTCATTGGCCGGGATTTCCTGGACCCGGGTCCAGAAGGCATCCCAGAGCAGCGCGCCCTGGTCGTGCGCATCCGCGCGATTGGACCAGCGCCGCAGCACGTCGCATGCCCGCCGGATATCCGCCTGGTCTTTCGCACAGGCGCCGCCGAGCAGCGCTGCCTTGAACCGGTCCGCGGTCGATGCGCGGGCTTCCAATGCCTTGCGCATGACGCGGTCCGCCAATGCCTTGGCCGAGCTCGAGCCGGCACTGGCGAGTTCACTCGCGATGCGATGCCCTTCCCGCCCCCGCATCGTCAGCGGCTGGCCTTCGCCTCCGAGGATCGATGCGAACCCCGACAACGGCCACGCCGGGTTCGTGAGCCAGTAGCTGTCGTTCATGTTGGCGACGTAGTCCTCGCGCAGCAGGCTGGGCATGCGGTCGGCGGCCATGGCGCCGGGCTGCACCCCGTTCTTCGCGGACCGCCATTCGCAGGCCGACCGGCTGCCATCGAGCACCGGCATGGCGGGGTCGAGCGCGGCAAGCGCCTTCGACAGCGGCGTCGCGCAGACCGCGCGAAGGTCGTCGGGCACGCCGGGTACCGCCCCGATGTCGGCATACCAGGCCCGACCGTCGCCGCGCCCGATGGCCGCCGTGTTGACCCATGGCATGGCCGTCTCTTCCCGCTGGATGGCCATGAACTCGTCGAGCGAGCGCGCCTGGTTCCAGCGGAAGAAGTTGCGGAAGATGCGCAGGTTGTCGGCATTGATGTCGCGCATCGCGAGCGCCTTGCGCGCGCCCCATGCCAGCGCCGGGTTGCGCGCCCCCAGGTCGACCACCGGGCCGAAGCGCGTGCGATAGAGCGTGCGGCGCACCAGGTCCACCGAGCCGTCGGGACGGCGCACCGCCACGGCAAGCGGCTGGGCCTGCATGGGTTCGGAGCGGCCGTCGACCATGTAGCGCGTGGGGTCGGCCGTATCCAGCGTCAGGTCGAACAGTCCGAAGCGTCGCGCGGCGGAGACCGTATGGCTCCAGGCCACATCGTTGTTGAAGCCGATCATGATGACCGGAATGCCGAGGAAGGACACGCCCGCCACGTCGAGCTTGCCCGGCAACGTGAGGTGCGCCTGATGGAAGCGGTCGGGCCCGCCCCAGTACCAGTGCGGATTGCCGAACAGAACGCCGCCGCGTTCGCCGGTCGCCGCCTGGCCGAATGCGAGCACGTTGCTGCCGATGCCGCGCGCGTCACCCACCGGGACGTCGAGCCGCGAAGACAGCGAGAGCTTGTCCGCCGGCACGGGCGGCGCGGCGGCCGCGGGCTTGGCATTCACGATCTCCGAAACGAAGCGCGTGTACCCACCGGCCAGTCCCGCGGCGATCATGCGGCGGTAGACATCCTCGGGCCCGATGGCTCGCACCCACGGCGCGCCGGCACACGCATGCGACGGCGCGCCGCGTCTGGGCTTGCGTGCCTGCAGCGTGCGCAGATGGCGGTTGTAGCCCTGCGCGTAGCCGGCAATGAGTTCGTTGAGGTCGGCCGGCTGTTCACGCTTGAGCGCCTCGACCGCCTCGGGACCTGCGAATGCCCGGAAGAAGAAATCCAGGTCGAGATTGGCGGCCTCGCCGAACGTAGAGCGCGTCCGGGGCTTTCCCTCGGCGCCAAAGTACAGCGAACGCTGCCCGCTGTAAGTGACGAAAGCCTCGGCGAGCGTGCACAACGCGTCTTCGGCCTGCGCCTGCCCGTAGCCGAGGCCCAGCCCGCGCCAACTGCCGGCGCGCACATGCGGAATACCGTCGGTGGTGCGCCGGATCTCTATGGAGTCGGTTGGTGCCCCGCCGCGAGCCGACGCCGGGGCGGGACCGAAGACGGCAAAGGAGATTCCCAGGGCGGCCACGCACAGGCCCCGCGCGGGCACGCGAAAAAAAGAGAGTATGTCCACGTCGTCGTTCGCTGGTGGCATGAATGGATGCCGCGACGCCAGCACAACGCCGCTTCCTGCACAGACGGTTCGGCGCGCGCGTTGTTTACGCCGAGCGGTGAAACACGAGCGGCCGCGTCCTCAGCCCGGGATGTCCGGCTCCACCAGTTGCGCCAGGGCGACGAGCGATTCTTGCCAGCCCAGGTAGCACATCTCCACGGGAATCATGTCAGGGATGCCTTCCTGCACGACCGATAGTTCCGTGCCGCAGGACACCGCGGTCAGCGTCACCGTTGTCTTCATGGTGCCTGGAAGATTGGCATCGTCGAAGGTCGCGTCGTAGGCAATGCGCTTGTGCGGGACGAGTTCCAGGTACTTCCCGCCGAACGAATGGCTGTGCCCGGTGCCGAAGTTGGTGAAGGACATGCGCCAGGCGCCCCCGACCACAGGCTCCATGGCGTGGATCTTGCCGGTGAATCCGAACGGCGGCAGCCAGCGTTCGAACGCGCCAGGCTCCACGAAGGCACGGTAAAGGCGCTCCGGCGAGGTGCGCAGCACGCGATGAAGACGGACGGTATTGGTGGCCATGGTTGTTGCTCCTGAAAAATGAGGAAGACCCTCAATGGATACGTCGGCCGAGCCTCCTCAGGATCGACATGCCGAAGACTGGGGCGCGCGGCTTCGGGACGGCCCCGCAACTTCATAATCCACGCCTCTCCAACAAAGCCGAACGAATCGAAACACCCGTGAGTGCTGCAGATTTTCTCCTGTCCCCCGCCGTGCAAAAGATCATGCAGGTCCTGTATGCGGCCCCCGACCAACCATTCTCGGCTGACGAGCTGGCGCGGCAAACCAGGCAGGCGCCGGGCGAGGCCGGCCAGACGATCGAGCACCTCGTCAAGAGCGGCATCCTCGCCAGGCAGAAGGCGGCGGCAGAGCAACCCGACACCGTCAAGCTGGACCGTTCGTTCGTCTTCTATGGCGAACTGCGCAGCATCGCCCTGAAATCGTTCGCCGCTGCCGAGCCGGTCCGCGCCATGCTGCGCTCGAAGTTCAAGGATTCGGTCGTGCGTGCCTTCGTGCTGGGAGAGGATGCCGACAACGTCATCGAACTGCTGATCGTGCATGGCGCCGTGACGCCTGACGAGACCGCCATGACGACGGCCTGCAAGAAGCTGTCCAAAGCCCTTCATCGGCATTTGCAGGTGCACGTGATCTCCGTCGCCAGATTCAATGGCCTTGCCGATCACGACACGCTCGCGGCCAAACTGGCGAGCGCTTCGGCGTTCGAGATCATCGCGCCCGGCGACACCAAGGCGCAGTTGCCGGCCGAGCGGCTCGGGCTGCTGCAAAGTGCGAAAAAGAAGCTGGCCGCGTTGTCGCTGGCCCAGCACCGGCGCGAGTCGCGCTAAGGCGCACTACCGCTTCGCGCCCTGCCTCGTCGTGCCCGGCCTCACGCCGTCGGCGCTTCTGTGCCGCGGAATCCAGTACGCCAGCGTCCCGGCCGCGGCGAAGGCGATCAGCCCGGTCACGGCGATGCCCGCAGCCAACGACAGCCCGCCGGCCAGGAGGGACAGCAGCGCCGGACCGCACGAGGAGCCGATGTCGGACATCAGGCGCCAGATGCCGAGGAAGTGCGCGCGCCCGTGGCGCGGGGACTGGTCGGCGCCGAGGGTCATGATCATCCCGGAGCCGATGCCGTTTCCGAAACCGATGGCCAACGAGGCGAGCAACAGCGTCAGGGCGCCGGACGTCAAGGGCATCAGCAGCATGGCCAGGCCCATGATCAGCATCGACGGCACGGCGACCCAGCGCCTGCCTTTCCTGTCCATCACCTTGCCGGCCGGATAGAACACCAGCATGTCGATACCGCCCGCAAGACCGTAGATCAGCGAAGCCACCGAAGGGGCGAGCAGCAGGTGGTCGGCCCACAGGGGAATCACGGCCTGGCGCGAAGCCCGCACCGCGCTGACGAGGACCACGCCGATGCCGAGCGTGAGGAACACATGGCGGTGATCCCGCAGCGTCGAGACGACGGAGGTCGAAGCGGGTGCCGCCTGCCCGGGCGGGACCGGTGGCACCGCGAGGTCGGGGATGCGGGCGCCTATCGCGGCGGCCCCCATCACCGCCACGATGCCGACCACATAGGCGGCCTGCAGGCCGAATGCATGCACTGCGGCCGCCGCCAGGAAAGGCCCGGCAAACATGCCGATGCGCATGACGCCGCCCAGCGTCGACAGTGCCCGGGCCCGGTATTCGACAGGCACGGCTTCGGTCATGTAGCTCTGGCGCGCCAGGTTGTAGACCGCCTGCGACATCCCCACCATGAAGCATCCCGTGGCGAACAGGCCCAGATGGGTCGTCAGCACGCACAGGAGCATGCCGAGACCGCTCCACACACCCGCCGCGACGATGGCCCAGCGTTCGCCCCAGCGCATCGTGATCATCGAGGCGGGAATGTTGTTGAGCAGCGAGCCGATGCCGATCATCGCAATCACCAGCGCCGCCATGGGCACGGAAGCCCCCAGGCCACGCGCCGTCAGCGGCACGATCGGCAGGATGGCGCCCTCGCCCAATCCGAACAACAGCGAGGGCGCAAAGGCCGGCACGGCGATGCGCCACAGGGAGAACGAAGTTGCGGGCGAAGAGGTCGAATCGGCGGGCGGGGATGACATGCGCAGAGGGGTTCGGGTAGTGGCCGTCGCCCGCCTGGCGGACAAGACAGCGTGATTGTCTCGCCGCCGACGAATTCCTGCAGCGCCCCGGCACCCGGTCGATCACGCGCATGCGCCCTGCGTTGCAGGGCGAGTGGCGTGCAAAAGGACACTTGGTATCGTTTCACGCAACCCGCGCACAAACTTCACCCTGACTTCACCTGCCCCGAGCACACTGCCCTTCGACAGTGGTTCGGCGCTGGTAGAGGCCAGGGAGAAAAAAGCCGCTCAGGGAACCGCCTCGATGCCGGCCACTGTCACTCCCTCGTCTTCTGATCTCGCCGCACCACGATCGCGGCAGTGACCGCTCAGAAGGTGACCCACTCCCTGTCGTTCTCGCGTTGGCCGCCTTTCGGATTGCCAAGCACCGGCACGGCTGATGCACCGTTGGAAATGCGCTGCGCCCGAGCGGGGGCCGCGGCGCTTTTTTCTTTGGCACGCCGTTCCCCGCCGTGCGCCGCGCGGGAGGACAGCTCCGTCTCGGCGCGCTCCGCTCGCCAGCCCGTCCCCAACTGGAAGAACTCGACGAGCGAAGACAGCCGCACCGCCTGGCTCTTGAGGCTTTCCGCGGCGGCAGCCGATTCTTCGACCAGCGCAGAGTTCTCCTGGGTCATCTGGTCCAGCTGCGTCACCACCGAGTTGATCTGGTCGATCCCGGCCGCTTGCTCGACCGCTCCCGCACTGATTTCGCTGACGGTGTGGGAGACGCGCTGAATGCTCTCGACGATCTTGCCCATCGTCGCGCCCGCATCGTTGACCAGTTGGGTGCCCGACCCCACCTTGTCGACCGATGCTTCGATCAGCGTCTTGATTTCCTTGGCCGCGACCGCGCTGCGTTGCGCGAGGTTGCGGACCTCGCTCGCCACCACGGCGAAGCCCCGTCCCTGTTCGCCCGCCCTGGCGGCTTCCACGGCCGCGTTCAGTGCCAGGATGTTGGTCTGGAAAGCGATGCCGTCGATCGTGCCGATGATGGCGGCGATCTTCTGCGAACTCCCGTGGATGTCACGCATCGTCTCCACCACTTCCGAGATGACTTCCCCGCCGTGCACCGCGACCTGCGATGCGGCCTGTGCCAGCTGGTTCGCCTGCTGCGCGGCTTCGGACGCCGTCTTGACGGTGGTCGTGAGTTCTTCCATCGATGCCGCGGTCTGCTGAAGGCTGCCGGCCGTCTGCTCCGTGCGGCTGGAAAGGTCGACGTTGCCCGAGGCGATCTGGGCGCTTGCCGTGGCCACGGAATCGCTGCTCTCGCGCATGCCGGTCAGGGTCTTGATCAGGTTGTCGCGCATCGCCGCGAGCGCCCTGAGCAAGTCGCCCACTTCGTCCTTGCTGCTGGCGCTCAGGCTGCGGGTGAGATCACCGCGCGCGACGGCCTCCGCCAGGCCCACGGCTTCCTTCAGCGGAATCACGATGCCCCGTGCCACGCCCCACGACAACAGCACGGCCAGCAAGATGGCAACGCCGGTGCCCGAAGCGATGAGGAAGAACCCGGTGGTGAACGTCTGGTTGCTCTCTTCGGCTTCGGCCTTGGCGCGATCCTCGTTGTGCTTGACCAGTTGAGTCAGCGGCTCCTTCAAGGCCAGGAAGGTCTCCCGCGCCTCGCCATTGAGCAGCTCGACGGCTTCGGCCCGCCGCTCTTCCTGGACCAGCCGTTCCACCTTGGCGTGCGACGCGGTCCATGCCGGATACCGGGCCTTCACCCGGTCGTAGATGGCCTGCTCGGTCGCATCGCCGATCGACGCCGGGTAAGCCTTGTCGATGTCTTCGTAGGCCTTGGAGGTCTCGGCGATGGACTGCCGGACGGCCGCGGCTTCGGCCGCCGGCATCGTCGCCAGGCGGAATTCGAGCAGGCGCACCCGGTTCGCGATCTCGCTCATCTGGCCCGCATCGCGAACGCTCGCCATGCGCGCCGTCACCATGAAGTTGGTCTGATCGTTGAGGCGATCGAGGCGGTGGATCGAAATCACGGCCATCACGATCATCAGCAACACGATGCTGAGAAAGGCAAGTGCCAGCTTGGCGGAGATTCTGAGATTTCTGAAAAGCGTCATGGCGGTTGGGTCCAGGTTGCGGGGCGGGGTCAGTACCGTGCGTGGCGCCGCGCCCATGTCTATTGCTGCCTCCTGTCTATCGGCAGCGGTGACCCACAACGCATCTGACATATGTCATGCCCGGCGTCCTGACGGGATTTCATCGATCCCTCGGGCTGCCCCTGCTAGAGTGCACAGGGCTCGCGTCGTTCGTCGCGAGACGCGTGTCCAGCGTGACCAGGCTGGCGGTGAGTTCGGTGACCCGGGGGCAACGGCGATGGCGTCGAGGATGATGGAAAACGGAAACTTCGACGCAGCAACAACGGCCGACGTGCTGATCGTCGAGGATCAGGCGCTCGTGAGCGCCGGCATGCGCGGCCTTCTGCAGAAGGCCGCGCCGCATTACCGGGTGCACGAGGAATCCTCGTACCAGGGGGCGATTGCTCGCCTGGCGGCCAACTCGTTCCAGTTCGTCTTCATCGACATCCACCTCGGCTCGGAGGCCTCCGGCCTGGACGTCCTGCGTTTCGTGCGCGAACGCGAAATGCCCTGCCACGCCATCATGCTGTCGGGCGACGACGACCGTGCGCTGGTTCTCTCCTGCATCGCGCAGGGCGCGTCTGGCTACATCACGAAGGCCACCGGAGACGGTGGCGTCTTCTCGGCCGCCATCCAGACGGTTCTCGACAACGGGATCTATCTTCCCGAATCGATTCTCGAGCGCGCTCCCAGGAGCGAGACCGCCGCGGGCGCCTATGGCTGCACCGCCGCATCGCTGGGGCTGGCGCCCAGGCAGCGCGAGGTTCTCTATTACCTGTGCCAGGGCCTGCCCAACAAGGCCATCGCCAACCGCATGGGCATCAGCGAAGGGACGGTCCGAAAAAGCTATGTCTCGGAACTGCTGCGATTCTTCGGCGTGGCCCGGCGCACGGAACTGCTGATCGAGGTGTCTCGCCGGCGCATACGGATTGCCGTGCCGGGCTCGGAGGGTTCATGAAGGCCGCGAAGGCCGCGAACGCCGCTCACGTCGCGATTGCGGGCCTTCTTCGAATCGTCTTCTGCTGCGCGTTGGTGCTTGCCTGCCATGTCGCCTCGGCCGATGCCGGTCACAGGGTGCTGCAGGTGGATTACCTGGTCGAAGACGGCACGCCGCTTTCGTTGCCCGAGGTCACGGCGCTTCCCGAAAAAGCCTGGAAACGCCGGCCCTGGTCATCGGCCAGCTATGGCTTCGCAACAGCGCCCCACTGGTTCAGAAGCGATCCGCTCACCGCGAGCCCCGGCGACGCGGGCACCCTGATGGTGGAGGTGGGCTACCCCCTGCTCGATCATCTCGACCTGTACGTCAAAGCCGGCGCAGCCACGTCCTGGACGCGGTGGAGCCTGGGCGACCGGCTGGCTTTCGCGCAGCGTCCCTACAACGCGCGAAGCTTCGTCGTGCCGGTGTCCGTGCAGCCCGGCGACAAGGTGGAGATTCTCGCGAGGGTGCAGACCGAAGGCGCGATGCGCTTTCCTCTGGGCATCTGGCAACCGCGGGAATTCGAGAAGGCCGAACACACGGCGCTGCTGGCCAACGGCATCTATGTCGGGCTGATGGGCGGGCTGTTCTTCTGCCACCTCATCATCTTCCTGGTCGTGCGCGAGCGCATCTATCTCTACTACGTCGGATGGATCCTGATGACCGCGGGATTCGTCCTCAGCTACAACGGCATCGCGTTCCAGTACCTCTGGCCCGAGGCCACGGCATGGAACGACTGGTCGCGGATCGTCTTTCTCCTGCTCGCGGCCGGGCTCTTCACGTCCTTCACGATTCAATTCGTCAGCAATGCCGCAACTGTGGCGCGGCGGTGGCACTGGGCGCCGGTGCTGCTGGCGGTTGCCCTGGCCATGGGCGCGAGCGGGCTGCCCTTTCCCCAGGCAGTTCGGATGGCGTTCCTGGTTCAGTTCGTGGCCATGGTGGTGTGCTTCGGTCTCGCGCTCGGCAAGGTCCGGGCCGGCCATGCCCACGTCCGTGTCTTCCTGGTGACGTTCTCGGGCGTCCTGATCGGCGCCGTCCTCAACACGCTGGATATGTTGGGAATCACCGCCCGTTTCGGAGGCTCCATCGATTTCGAGGTGGCGCCGCAGGTGGGCTCGGCACTCGCGGTGCTTCTGTTCTCGGCGGCGTTGGCCCACAGGCTGCTCGAAGAGCGCCGCCAGCGCGCCATAGCGGCGGAGCTTGCGCGGACCAACGCGACACTGGCCGACTCCATGCGCGTGCAGCAGGAGCGCTCCGAGCTCCTGCTGAAAATCAAGGACCGTCTGCGCACCGATGCCGAGCGCAGGGACCAGCGAAAATCCCGCTTCCTGGCCGATGCCATCCACGATTTGCGCCAGCCGCTGCAGGTGATCGGGAACGCACTCGAACCCATCGGTGAAGCCATTCAGGCGGGTCGCACGGCCGACGCTCTTGGCCTCGCCGGGATGGCGAGCCGCGCAGCCGGCAACATGCGCGCCCAGCTGGCCGCCATCATGGATCTCTCGCGGCTGGAGTCGGGCTTCGTGAAGGCGGAGCTGTCCGACTTCGACCTGGTGGCGCTGCTCAGGGACACGGTCGAGCAGACCAGGGCCATCGCCCACGAAAGCAGTACCTGCGTCGAATTCGATGCGCCGCCGGGGAAGCCGGTGTTCGTGAGGAGCGACCGCCACTTCCTCCAGCGCATTCTCTTGAATCTCGTCAGCAACGGCGTCAAGTACCGGTCCGCGGAAGGGGGACGCCGCAGCCACGTGCGCCTGCTCCTGACGGCGCACGGCGAGCTCACGCGCCTGGCCATTCAGGACAACGGCCTCGGAATAGCCGAGGAAGCCCTGCGCAGCGACATCATCTTCCGCCCCTTCGTCCAGCTGAACAATCGGCATGCCGAGGCGGCCGACAAGGGCGTGGGCCTGGGGCTGTCGATCGTCTCGGCCATGCTGAAACTGCTCGACGGCCATCAGCTTTCCATCCAGTCCGAGGTGGGCGTGGGAAGCACATTCACGCTGGAGATTCCGGCATCCGTGATCGCACCGGCCTTCGACGGCATTGCGCTCGACGACTTCATGGCCGGCGGCGTCGAAGCGAGCCGCGGCAAGTACGTCGTGCTGATCGAGGACGACGAGCTGGTCAGGCGGTCGCTCGCCGCGGTATTCAATGCGCACGGCGTGTTGTACGAGGCGTGGGGGTCGATCGAGGAGATGCGGCGAGAACTGCCGCTGACCGAGCGGGCGCCGGATGTCCTGCTCAGCGACTATCGTTTGCCGGACGGGAAAACCGCCCTCGATGCGATCGAACTGATGCGCGCGCACTGGGGCGATGTGCCCACCCTCATCGTGACCGGCGAGTCGCTGAACTCCTATGCGCTCACGTCCTTGCGCGGGATCCCGATCTGCTACAAGCCCGTGGCGCCTCTGGACCTGCTGCGGCGGATTGCCGCCAGCGCGAGGCGCGCGGCCGAGCCGCCGGGTGCTGCCGGCGACGACGATCAATCGCCGTAGCTTTTCCCGACCCGCATCAGTTCCGGCGTACCGATCACCTCGTTGAGTGCGTCGAAATCCAGCATCTGTGAGCGCCAGGGCTGCGTGGTGCGGTGCCGGTGCAGGCTTGCGTAGTAGCCCTGAAGGGTGTGCACCACCGCACGGGCGGTGCCGCCGGGGAAGATGGCGATGCGAAAACCGTGCCTTTGCAGGGCGTCCGCATCCTGGATCGGCGTCTTGCCGCCTTCGACCATGTTGGCCAGCAGCGGCACCCGGTGCGCGAAGCGGCTGCAGGCCGCATCCATCTGCTCGGGCGAACGCAATGCCTCGATGAAGAGCGCGTCCACACCGCATGCGAGGTACGCTTCGGCCCGCTCCAATGCGGCGTCCAGGCCCTCCACCGCCACCGCGTCGGTACGGGCCAGGATCAGCGTGTCGCTCGACGCACGCGCGTCGAGCGCGGCCTTGAGCTTTCCGACCATCTCGCGCTCGGGCACCACGGCCTTGCCGTCGAGGTGCCCGCAGCGCTTGGGAAAGGTCTGGTCCTCGATCTGGATCATGGCCGCGCCCGCGCGTTCGAAACCGCGCACGGTGCGCTGCGTGTTCAGCGCATTGCCGAAGCCGGTGTCGGCATCGACGATCACCGGCAGGCGCACGCGCTCGGTGATGTGCGCAAGCGTGTCGGCCACCTCGGTGAAGGTCGTCAGGCCGATGTCGGACCGGCCGAGCCGCGTATAGGCGATGGATGCGCCCGATAGGTACAGCGCCTCGAAGCCCGCCTGCTCGGCCACCAGCGCGCTCAGCGCGTCGTACACGCCGGGGGCCAGCACCACGTCGGGCTTTGCCAGGCGGCTCTTGAGGGTGTGATTCGTCATGCCGACGTCTCCTTGGATCGAATGAGCGCGGCGGCCGTGCGCGCCGCGATGAAGCCACCGGCCACGGCGCTCAGCAGTCCGTTGCCGGAGAGGTAGCCCCACACCGCGCCGCCGGAAACGCCACCGGCCGCGCCGCCTGCGGCCAGCAGGTTGGGCAAGGGGGTGCCGTCCTCGCGCAGCACGCGCGTGTCGGCGGCAATGTCGAGGCCACCCTGGGTGTGGAAGAGCGCGCCCGTCACCTTGACCGCGAAATACGGGGCGTCGAGACCGCGTGCGAAGACGCGTCCATCGGGTGCCGGCGCGCCGCCTCGCAGCGTGTCGAGCGTTTGCTGCAGCACGGCGTCGTCGCAGCCGATGCAGGCGGCCAGTTCGCGCACCGACTCGCATCGGCGCAACGCGCCGGCCGCTTCGGCATCGCAGAAATCCGGAAAGCCCCGTGCCAGCGCGAGCAGCGGTGTGTCGAACACGTTCCATGCCACGCCGCCGGGCTGCGCCAGCACATGCACCGCAGCCTCCGAGTAGCCCTGCGTCTCGTCGTGAAAGCGCCGACCCTCGCGGTTGATCTGCACGCCGCCTTCCATCATCACGGCCCACGACATCAGCGCGCCCTGCGGGGTGACCCAGGAGCCGTGCCCCTGGTAGCCGCCCAGGTCGCGCAGCCGCGTGCCCAGCGCCTGCCCCCAGAGGATGGCGCTGCCGTCGTTGCCCACATGGCCGCCGAATGCGGCCTCGGCCATCTCGGGCAGCAGCGCGCGCACCATCTGCGCATTGCCCCCGAAGCCGTTGCAGGCCAGCAGCAGCGCATCGCAGCCGAGCGTCTCGCGCCGGCCGTCGGGGCGCAGGTAGTCGATGCCGATCACGCGGTCGTCGGCGTCGAGCACCAGCGTCTCGACCACGGCCTGCGTCAGCACCGGAATGCCCGCGGCTTCGGCCGCCGCCTGGAGCCTTGCCATCAGCGCGGCACCGGTCTTCTGGGGCAGCGTATGCATGCGGTGCACGCTGTGGCCGGGGTAGAGAAAGCCGTCGAGCAGCGTCCAGTCGAAGCCGTGGCGCGCCTGCAGCGCATCGAGCGCCGGGCCGATGGCGGCGGTATACGCATCGACCAGCACCGGCGCGGCGCGACCGTGCGCCTTGGCCTGGATGTCGGCGGCGAATCGCGCGGCGCTGTCGTCGACACCGTGCGCGCGTTGCACGCGCGTGCCCGGCGCGGGAATGAAGCCCGAGGACAGCGCCGTCGAGCCGCCCGGCTGCGCATCGCGTTCGAGCACCACGCAATCGACGCCTGCGTCCGCCAGCATCAACGCGGCCGTGAGCCCGCAGGCACCGCCCCCGACAACGGCCACCGAGACATGCGCTTCGGCCGGAAGCGACGCCGCACGGCGGACGGTTCGCACGGGCGCCGTCGTCATGCCAGCGAATCCGCGAAGGGTTGGCACGCCGTGACCTCGGCCACATTGCGCATGTCGGCCAGCGCTGTCTGGTGGCGCTCCTCGCCGAAGGCTGCGCAGCCGTCCGCCAGCACCAGCGTGCGGTAGTCGCGCATGTGGGCGTCGCGCACGGTGCTCGCCACACCGCCGTTGGTCACGATGCCGCACACGGCCACCGTGTCGATGCCCGCGCGGCGCAGCACCCAGTCGAGCTGCGTGTTGAAGAATGCCGAGTACGCGACCTTGCTGACCGTCACGTCGATCAAACCGGTTAGCGCATCCACGTTCGCCTGGCCCCAGCTGCCGGGGGCAAAGTCGCCCTTTTTCAGGTATGGGCGCAGCGCCTTGAGATGCGGCGACACCATCGGCTCTCCGCTCGCATCGGGCCACAGCGTGAACTGGCTCGCGACGACCAGTCCACCGGCCGCCTTCAGCGCGCGTGCCACGGCTGCCACGCGCTCGGGCAGCAGCAAGGCGGGCGGATTGGTGTCGCCGCCGCGTGCGTAAGCGCCCTTCGCGTCCAGGAAGTCGTTCTGCAGATCGATGATGACCAGCGCCGTATTGGCCGCGACGATGCGTTGCCCTTCGCTCATGACGGCCTCACCAGCAGGTTGCCGTACGCATCGACCTCGGCATGGAAGCCCGGCTCCAGCCAGACGGTGGTGTCGGCCTGCTCCAGGATGGCGGGGCCGTCGATGCGCGCACCCACCGGCAGTTCGAGGCGGGCGTAGCGCGCGGCGTCGTGCCACTGGCCCTGGTGGAACACGCGCTGCGTGCCCAGCGGCGCAATGCTGCCCTCGCCTTCGGGCGCCAGCACGGCCAGGTCGAACTTGGGCCGCACGCCGATGCGCGCATAGCGCAGGTTCATCACGCGGATCGCGATGCCGTCGAGCACGCGGCCGAAGGCGGCGCTGTAAGCGGCTTCGAAGGCGGCGCGGACCGATGCGGCGGTCAGCGGCGTCTTGCCGGTGTCGGCCAGCGTCACCGGCAGCGTGTGCGTCTGGCCCGCGTAGAGCATGTCCAGCGCCACCACCTCGCGCACTTCGTCGAAGCGCACGCCCGACGAATCCAGCCGCTGCTGGCAGCTGGCGGCCAGTTCGTCGATGCGGCGCCGCAGGTCGGCCACGTCGAGATCGGCCAGCGGCGTATTGAGGGTCTGCACCGCGTCATGCCGCATGTCGGCGATCACACAGCCCAGCGCCGAGGTGACACCGGGATAGCGCGGCACGATGCCGGTGGCCACGCCCACTTCACGCATCATCGCGCACACGTGCAGCGCTCCGCCGCCGCCAAAGGGCATGTAGGCGAAGCGGCGCGGGTCGTGCCCGCGCTCGATGGAGACCAGACGGATCGCGCCGGCCATGCGTGCATTGGCCACGGTCAGGATCGCCTCGGCCGCCGCATGCACGTCGAGCCCCAGCGGGCGCGCGACGTGCACTTCGATGGCCTCGCGCGACTTCTGCGCATCCAGCGCCGCGAGCAAACCGCCACCCAGCGGCCGGTCGGCGGCGATGCGCCCGAGCAGCACGTTGGCATCGGTCACCGTCGGGCGCATGTTGCCGCGCCCGTAGCATGCCGGCCCGGGCACGCTGCCCGCCGACTCCGGCCCGACCTGGAGCATGCCGCTGGCGTCGACGGACGCGATGGAGCCGCCGCCGGCGCCGATGGTCTCGATCTGGATCATCGGCGAGCGGATCACCATGCCGAACTCGATGGCGGTCTGCGCCGCCAGCGCGGCCTCGCCGTTGGCCACCAGCGACACGTCGAACGACGTGCCGCCCATGTCGCCCGTGATGGCGTTCGGAAAGCCCGCTGCACGCGCGATCGCCGCACAGGCGATGACGCCCGCCGCCGGGCCCGAGAGCGCGGTGCGCACCGGCAGGTCGCTCGCGGTCTGGCGCGACATCACGCCGCCGTTGCTTTGCACCACCAGCAGTTCGCCCGCGAAGCCCTGTGCACGCAGGTCGCTCTCCAGGCGTCCGAGGTAGCTGCCCACCACCGGCTGCAGCGCCGCGTTGAGCGTGGCGGTCGAGCAGCGCTCGAACTCGCGGATCTCGGGCAACACCTCGCTGGCCGAGGTGACGTGCGGGTTCGGCCAGATCTCGCGCACCGCCGCCACCGCGAGGCGCTCGTTCTCGGGGTTGGCGTAGGTGTTGATGAAGAACACGCAAACCGCCTCGCAGCCGGCTTCGAGCAGCGAACGCGCTTCGGCGCGCACCTGCGCCAGGTCGACTGCCGTGTGCAGCGTGCCGTCGGCCAGCACGCGCTCGTCGACCTCGCGGCGCAGGTCCCGCGGCACCACCGGCAGGAAGCTGCCGCGCAGGCCCCAGGTCTGCGGGCGGTCGCGGCGGCGCATCTCGAGCACGTCGCGAAAGCCGCGCGTGGTGATGATGCCGGTGCGCGCCACCTTGCGCTCGAGCAGCGCATTGGTGCCGACCGTGGTGCCGTGCACGATGGTGGCGATGGCCGCGGCCGAATCGGCCACGCGCGCCACGCCGTTCATGAAGCCGCGCGCTTCCTCGCCACGCGTGGAAGGCACCTTGACGATGCGCGCGGTGCCGTTGGCTTCGTCGAGCACGAAGAGGTCGGTGAAGGTGCCGCCGACATCGACGCCGACGACCAGGGATTTGCCAGGGGAACTCATTGGGACGCTTTCTTGTCGTTGCTGCCGTTGGTCACATAGCCCATGGCCACATCGGCTGCTCGCTGTTCGAGGGGCCGCCCGGCGGCGTGGCCCCAGCCGCCGCCGCCGGGGGTTTCGAGGCGCACGCGCTCGCCGCGCGCCAGCGTGATGCCACGCATCTTCGACACCATGGGCGGCGTATGCCATTCGCCGGCGTTCTCGTAGCGGAACACGTTGACGGCACCGCTGCCGCCGCCCGCGATGCCCTTGGGCGGCGAAGTGCCGCGCTCGCCGAAGACGAACACTTCCGCATCCTTCTCGAGCAGCTCGATTTCGTAGACGGCCCCCAGGCCGCCCCGATGCTGGCCATCGCCGCCGGAGTCGGCGCGCAGCGACCATTCGGTGAATCGCACGGGATACGCCGCCTCCAGAATCTCCAGCGGCGGAATAGTTGCCGTGGAGATCGGCGCGTTGCCGTGCGCCAGGCCGTCGCCGCCCGAATGGCCGCCATGGCCGCCGCCGAAGAAGCTGAACATCACCCAGCGCTGGCCCTCGCGGCCCTTGTCGCTGCGGTGCCCGGCAATCGACAGCGCATTGATGGTGCCGTAGGCCTGCGCCACAGCGCGCGTGGGATCGGCCTGCGCGGCGGCGCTGAAGATCACGTCGATCATGCGCAGGATGGTCTCGGTGTAGCCGCCGACCGGGCGCGGGCGCTCGCAGCTGATAACCAGCTTGTCGGGAATGACGAAGTCCACCGCGTCGAGCACGCCCGCGTTCGCGGGCACGTCGGGAAACAGGTGCTTGAGCGCGACGTAGCAGGCAGCCACCGCGGTCGCGCGCGAGATGTTCACCGGCCCCGCGCATTGCGGCGACGTGCGCGAGAAATCGAGTGTGAGCCGGTCGCCCGCCACGGTCATGTCCAGTGCGATGGTCAGCGGCTCGTTGACGATGCCGTCGTTGTCCAGCACATCCTCGAAGCTGTAGCGCCCGTCGGGCAGCGAGGCGATGTGCGAGCGCATCAGGCGCAGCGCGCGGCCGCGCAGTTCGCCCAGCGCGTTCATCACCAGGTCGTCGCCGTACTCGTCGAGCAGGCCGTTCAGCCGCCTGGCGCCGAGTTCCAGCGCGGCGAGCTGGCCGTTCAGGTCGCCCCAGAGGCTGTCGGGCAGGCGTGTGTTGGCCTGCAGGATGGCGAGCACATCGGCGTCGAGTTCGCCATTGCGCACGATGCGCACGGGCGGGATCTGCACCGCCTCCTGCCAGCATTCGGTGGCGGCGGGGTTGTAGTTGCCGGGTACCGCGCCGCCTACGTCGTGCCAGTGGGCCGCCGAGGCCATGTGGCAATACAGCTTGCCGTTGCGGAAGAAGGGCTTGACCAGCTTGAAGTCGTTGGCGTGCGTGCCGCCGTCGTAGGCGTCATTGCTGATCCAGACGTCGCCGTCCTTCATCCCGCCGCGGGCGTCGGCGGCCTTGGCCGTGGCCCGCACGGCGAAGGCCATGGCGCCCACGAACACCGGCAGGCCCGACTTGCCCTGCACCAGGGTGTCGCCGGTGACGGCGTCATACAGGCCGTGGCAGGCGTCGTGCGCCTCGGCAATGATGGGATTGAACGCGCTTCGATAGAGCGTGGCATCCATTTCGTCGGCCACCTGTTCGAGGCGGCCGCGCAGCACGGCGAGCGTGACGGGGTCGAGGGTCGGGGCACAGGAGAGATCAGGCATCGGGGGCTTTCGTGAAGGCGGTTCGGGCAGCGCGCTGGCGCAGCTGGTTCAACAATCCGCCGGCGCGGACCATGTCCATGAGAAATCCGGGCACCGGCTCGCAAGCCAGGCGCCGCGCGCCGGGCGCGACGATCTCCGGAGAGCCCGTGTCGAGGGCGATCTGGTCGCCCTCGCTCAGCGTCTCTGCCTCGGCGCAGGTCAGCAGCAGCAGCCCCACGTTGAAGGCATTGCGAAAGTAGAGGCCGCTGTACGAGGGCGCGATGACCGCCGCCACGCCCAGTTGCACCAGCACGGCGGCGGCCTGCTCGCGCGAGGAGCCGATGCCGAAGTTGGGCCCGGCCACCAGCACGTCGCCGGGCGCCACGCCCGCGGCGAAGTCAGGGCGGATGGCCTCCAGGCAGTGCTTCGCGATCACGTCGATGCCGTGCTTCATGGCATGGCCCGGCGCGAGCAGGTCGGTGTCGATGTCGGCGCCCAGGCGCCAGACGCGATGGGTGGCCCGGGTGACGCTCATGCCAGCACCTCGCGCGGATCGGTCACGCGGCCGCGCAGTGCCGCGGCGGCCACCGTGTAGGGTGAGCCCAGGTACACCTGCGCGGTCGGCGAGCCCATGCGTCCCTTGAAGTTGCGCGCCGTGGTCGAGATGACGGTGATGTCGTCGCCCATCGGGTCACCGTAGCCCGAGCAGGCTCCGCACGCGGTCGGAAACAGCTCGGCGCCCGCGTCCATCAAAGCCTGCAGAACGCCCTCGGCGCGCGCCTGCTCCTGGTCCTGGATGCTGGCGGGCGCGACGATCAGGCGGATGCCGGGCGCCACCTTGTGCCCGCGCAGCACCTGCGCTGCGGCGCGCAGGTCGTCGAGCTTCGCGCCGGTGCACGCGCCGATGTAGGCCACATCCACGCGCGTGCCCGCATAGCGGCTCACGCCGTGCGAGTTGGCCGGGCTGTGCGGCGCGGCGATGTGCGGCTCCAGCATGGCGGCGTCGAAGCGGTGGCGTGTGAAGTCCGCGTCTTCGTCGGTGAACCAGCGCGCCATGTCGGCGCGCGGTGCGCCCGCGCCTTCGAGGAAGGCGGCCGTGGTCTCGTCGGGCGCGATCAGCCCGGCCTGCGCGCCCAGTTCGGCGCTCATGTTCGACAGCGTCATGCGCTCCTGCATCGACAGCGCGGCCACCGCCGGCCCCGCGAACTCCACCGCCTGGTAGCGTCCACCGTTCATGCCGAAGCGGCCGATCATGTGCAGCATCATGTCCTTGGCGGTCACCCCGTCGGGCAGCGCGCCGTCCCACCACATGCGGATGGTCTCGGGCACGCGCAGCCAGATCTCGCCGGTGACGACCACGCCCAGCATCTCCGTGCTGCCCACGCCGAACATGTAGGCACCGAATGCCCCGCCCGTGGGCGAGTGCGAGTCGCCGCCCACGCACAGCATGCCGGGACGGATGTGGCCGTGCTGCGGCACCACCACGTGGCAGATGCCCTGGCTGTCGTACACGTGCGGCAGCTGCTGGTCGCGCGCCCAGTCGCGCGCGATGCGCACGATGCGCCGCGAGTCGTCGTCGCGCTCGGGCACGTAGTGGTCCATCACCAGCACGATGCGCGAGCGGTCCCAGATCTGTGCGCCCAGTTCCTCGAGCATGGGTTTCAGGCGGCGCGGACCCGAGGAGTCATGGAACATGGCGAGGTCGACGCCGCAGGTCACGATCTCGCCCACCGCCACGTGCGCCCGGCCGCTCGCGCGCGCGATGAGCTTCTGCGCCAGTGTCTGCGGCGCTGTGCGGCTTGGCATTCGGGTTGCTGCGGAAGGGCTCATTCCGGCTTGGCTCCCGAGAACTTGACGACCTTGGCCCAGCGCGGGATCTCGCTTTGCACGAACGCGGCGAACTGCTCGGGCGAGTTGCCGACCGCTACGGCACCCTCGGTGTCCAGCCGCTTGAGCATGTCGGGCTGCTGCAGCGCATGGCGCGCCGCGTCGCTGAGCTTGCGCGCCACGTCGGCGGGCAGGCGCGCCGGGCCGAACAGCCCGAACCACGCGCTCGACTCGTAGCCCGGCAAGGCCTCCGCGATGGCCGGGACGTCGGGGAACGCGGGCAGGCGCTTCGCGGTGGTCACGCCCAGCGCCTTGAGCTTGCCGGCCTGGATGTGGGCCTTGACGTTGCCTACCGCCGCGAACATCAGTTGCACCTGGCCGGCGAGCAGATCCTGCACGGCGGGCGCGGTGCCCTTGTAGGGGATGTTCACGATGTCCACGCCCGACTGCATCTTGAAGGCCTCGCCGGCCATGTGCAGCGAGGAGCCCACCGCGCCGATGGCGAAATTGAGCTGTCCGGGCCTGGCCTTGGCCAGCGCGATGAGCTCGCGCACGTCCTTCACCGGCAGGCTGGGACTGGCCACGAGGATGGACGGCGAGGTGGCCACGCAGGTGAGCGCCGTGAAGTCCTTCACCGGGTCGAAAGGCAGCGTGGGGTACAGCGTGGCGTTGATGGCGTGGCTGGTAAAGCTCAGCAGCAGCGTATTGCCGTCGGGCGCGGCCTTGGCGACCGCGTCGGCGGCGATGTTGCCGCCCGCGCCGGGCCTGTTCTCCACGATCACGGTGCGGCCCAGGGCGGGGCCCATGCTGACGGCCAGCGAGCGCGCGAGCGTGTCGGTCGAGCCGCCGGCGGGCGCACCGACGAGGATGCGCACGGGCGCGTTGCCGACCTGCGCACGGGCGCCGGCGGCAAAGGCCAGCGCGGCCAGTGCGGGGGGCGCGATGAGGATGTCACGGCGTTTCATCGGGAGGTCTCCTTGTATTTCTTGAAGGGCTCGGTGGGCTCACAGGCCCAGGTACGCACGCCGCAGCTCGTCGCTGCGCATCAGCGCATCGGGCTTGCCCGAGAAGCGCACGCTGCCGTTCTCCAGCACGTAGGCGCGGTCGGCGATCTCCAGCGACTGGCCCACGTTCTGCTCGACCAGCAGCACCGCGAGGCCGCCGTCGCGCAGCTCGCGAATGAGCGTGAACATTTCTTCCACCAGCAGCGGCGACAGGCCGAGCGAGGGTTCGTCGAGGATCAGCAGCACCGGCTCGGCCATGAGCCCGCGCGCGATGGCCAGCATCTGCTGCTCGCCCCCGCTCATGGTGCCGGCGTGCTGCGCCATGCGTTCGCGCAGGCGCGGGAAGATGTGGAACATCTTCTCGACGTTGGCCGCGCGGCGTGCGCGTGCGCGCGTGAAGGAGCCGAGCTCCAGGTTCTCCAGCACGCTGAGGTTGGGAAACACCTTGCGGCCTTCCGGCACCTGGATGAGGCCGGCCTTGACCACGTCGCGGTAGTGCGCGCCGCTCAGGTCCTTGCCGTCGAAGCGCACGGTGCCGCTCCACGCGGGCACCAGGCCGCAGACCACCTTGTTCAGGGTCGACTTGCCCGCGCCGTTGCTGCCGAGCAGCGCGACCATCTCGCCGGCGTCGACCTGCAGGTCGACGCCGCGCAGCACCTCGACGCGGCCATAGCCTCCGCGCAGGCCCTGGATGTCGAGCAGCGCGCTCATGCGGATGCTCCCGCAGCGGCCTTGCGCAGCCGCGCCGCCGTGCCGTGGCCCAGGTACGCCTCGACGACCCGGTCGTCGGAAGTCACCTGCGCCGGGTTGCCCTCGGCGATGAGCCGGCCCTGCGCCAGCACCCATACGTGCTCGGCGAGGTTCATCACGGCCTGCATCACGTGTTCGATCATCAGCACGGTCACGCCGCTGTCGGCGATGCCGCGCACCACCGGCATCATCTCGGCGATCTCCTGCGGGTTGAGGCCTGCGAGCACTTCGTCGAGCAACAGCAGGCGGGGGCGCGTGGCAAGCGCGCGGGCGAGTTCCAGGCGCTTGCGGCCGGCCACGGTGAGGTCCGATGCGGCCTTGTCCAGCTGCGGCGCCAGACCCACGCGCTGCGCGACCGCCTCGGCGTCGCGCAATGCCTCGGCGCGGTTGCGCACGTGCAGGTGCGCGCCCACGGCGATGTTCTCGCGCACGGTCTGCGCGGCGAAGGGCTTGACGATCTGGAAGGTGCGCGTCATGCCGAGCACCGCATTGCGGTGCGGCTCGTGGCCGGTGATGTCCTGCCCGGCGAAGCGCACGCTGCCGGTGTCGGGCTTCAGGAAGCCGGACATCAGCGCGAACAGCGTGGTCTTGCCCGCGCCATTGGGACCGATCAGCGCCGTGAGGCTGCCCTGCGTGACGGCCAGGCTCACGTCCTGCACGGCCTTCAGGCCGCCGAAGGAGCGCGAGATGCCGTCGAGTTTCAACAAGGGCTCAGTCATTGCGCTCTTCCTTTGCCTTCCACAACTGCCGCACCGACAGGCCGAGCCCTGCCACGCCGCGCGGCAGGAAGATCACGATCAGCACGAGCACCGTGCCGTAGATGACCATGTTGATGCCCGGCAGCTCGCCGAACAGGTTGCGTGTGAGGTCCGACAGCAGATGCAGCACGGCCGCGCCCAGCACCGGCCCCCACAGCGTGCCCATGCCGCCCACGATGGCCGCGACCAGCGCCTCCACCGAGGTGACGGAGCCGTAGGCGATGCCCGCGTCGATGTACTGGAACACCTGCACGTAGAACGCACCGGCCGCGCCCATGAAGGCGGCCGACAGGCCGATGGCCGCGAGCTTGACGCGAAACGGGTTCACGCCCACGGCGCGCGCGGCGTCCTCGTTGTCGCGCACCGCCTGCAGGTAGGCCCCGAAGCGTCCGTTGCGCAGCCACCAGGTCACGAGCAGCGCCACGACCACCATCGCCAGCACCACCCACAGGTAGCCCGCGCGCGACGCGAACTGCATGTTGCCCACCGCTTCGCGCAGCGGCACCATGAGGCCGACGCCACCGCCGGTGAAGGGCACCGAAGTCGCGACGATGCGGAACACCTCGGCGAAGGCCAGCGTGACCAGCGCGAAGTAGGAGCCCTTCAGGCCATAGCGGAAGGTGAGCGCGCCGACGAAAAGGCCCACCACCGCGGCACCGGCCACCGCCAGCGGCAGCGCGACCCATGCATTGATCCCACCCTGCAGCTGTGCGATGGCCTGGATGTAGGCGCCGGTGCCGAAGAACAGTGCGTGCCCGAAGGAGAACTGCCCGCCAAAACCGCCGAGGATGTTCCAGGCCTGCGCGATGAGCGTGGCGTAGAGCGCCATCATCACGAAGTTCAGCATGACGCCCGACTGGGTGACCAGAGGCACGCAGCCGACGACCACGGCAAAGAGCGCGATGGCCGCGAGCTGTCTGTATCCGGCGTTGATTCCCGCTTTCATGCCTTGGCTCCGAACATGCCCTGCGGGCGGAACAGCACCACGCCGATGAAGATGGCGAAGATGCCGATCTGCCCGAGCGACTCGCCCAGGTACAGGCCGCCGAGCGACTCGACCACGCCCACGAGGAAGCCGCCGATGAGCGCGCCCACGAAGCTGCCCATGCCGCCGAGCACGACGATGGTGAAGGCCACGAGCACGAAGCCGCTGCCGACCTGCGGGTTGACGTAGTACGCGGGCAGCAGGAAGCACGCGGCCGCGCCGAGGCAGGCCAGGCCGATGCCGAAGCTCATGGCATACACGTGGTCGACGTCGATGCCCATGAGCTTGGCGCCCTCTTTCTCCTTGGCGACGGCGCGAATGGCACGGCCCAGGTCGGTGCGGCCCATGATCCAGAACAGGATGCCCGAGACCACCAGCGCGCCGGCAAAGGCGACCAGCTTGGGCACGGCGATCATGGCGGGACCGATGGCCACGGTGCTCAGCGAATAGGCGGTCTCGATGCTGCGGGTGTCGGACTTGAAGAACAGCAGCGCGAGGTTCTCCATGACGATGGCGATGCCCAGCGTGGCGAGCAGGATGTTCTCGTCCTTGCCGTGGCCTGCCTTGTTGATGACGACGCGCTGCAGCGTGTAGCCCAGTGCGAACATGCCGACGATGGCGATGGGCAAGGCCATGTAGGGGTCGATGCCCCAGCGCTCCTTCAGGAAGTACACGGCGTACAGGGCCAGCATCAGGCTTGCGCCATGGGCGAAGTTGATGATGTGCAACACGCCGTAGATGAGCGTGAGTCCCACGGCGATCAGGGCGTACACGGCGCCTGTCGTCAGTCCGTTGAGGACCGAGGGGAAAAGAATGTTGATGTCTGGCATGTGGCTGGCTGGTGCTTGGCTTCTTGTCTCTTCATGAAGGCCGCCCGCCATGCGGTGCCGGCCCTGCGGCTCAAGACTTCAGCGGGAAGACGGGGTCCACTTCGCGGTAGTCGCGCGGGATGATCACCTTGATGTCGTTCTTCACCACCTGCGTCATCAGGGGCTGCGCGCCTTCGTTCTGTCCGTTGACGAACTTCGTGGGGCCGTACGGCATGATGTGATTCGAGAAGGTGCTCTTCTCCAGCGCGTCGATGATGGCGGCGCGCTCCGTCGACTTCGCGCGCTCGATGGCATCGGCCAGCAGCCACATCGAGGTGTAGGTCATGAAAACCTCGTAGCTGAAGAACTGGCCCTTGGCCTCCACGCGCTTGCGCAGTTCCTGCGAGCGCTTGTCCTTCGGGTTGAACCAGTGGTTGCAGTCGATGATGCCGTTGGCCGCGTCCGGAAACTCCTTGACGAACTTGTAGCTCGACGCGGCGCCGCCCAGCACCGAGAAGATCGCCTTGGGCACCACCTTCTGCTGCTGCATGGTGCGCACCAGCAGTGCGTATTCGTTGTAGTAGTTGGCGGGGATCACGATGTCGGGGTTGACCGACTTCATGCGCAGCACGATGTTGTTGAAGTCGCGCGTGGGGTTGGCATGCTTGACCACCTCCTTCACCTCGAAGCCGTAGCCCGGCAGCTCGCGCGACAGCAGCTGCGCGGTGCCCGCGCCGAACAGCGATTCCTCGTGGATGATCATCACGGTCTTGGCGGGGCTGCCCGCGGCCTTGTTGAGCACCAGCAGGTTGGCCATGGCCACCTCGGTCGACTTCCTGTAGCCGGGACCGAAGCGGAAGGTGTTCTTCAGGCCGCGCTCGACGATCTGGTCGGCCACGCCCACATCCACCACATGCGGCAGGTTGTACTTGGCCGCGGCCTGCGTGGTGGCCAGGCAGATGGCCGAGGCGAAGGCGCCCACGATGGCCGAGACACCGGCTTCGTTCATCTTCTCGACCTCGGCCGCGCCGGCCTGCGGCTGCGACTGCGCATCGCCCAGCAGCGCCTCGAGCTTCGCGCCGCCGAGCGACTTGATGCCTCCCGCTGCGTTGATGTCCTCGATGGCCATGAGCGCACCCAGGCGGCACTGCTGGCCGGAATAGGCGAGCGCACCGGTGACCGGATGCAGCACACCGACCTTGACGGTCTTGGGCTGCGCGCCGGCCACGAGCGGGAAGGCGACGGCAGTGGCCAGGGCGGCGGACTGCGAAACGAAACTGCGGCGGTTCTGCATGGGGCTTTCCTTCTTCTTCAGTTGAACTGGGCTGACACGTCTTTGCTGACCCACACCTTCGCGTCGATGCTGCCGACGCGGGAGAGCTGCATCTCGTAGGTGTAGCGGTCGGGGCGATAGAGGCCGTGCAGCCACTGCACGGGCCGCTCGTCTTCGTCGTAGATCAGGCGGCGCACCGCGAGCAGGGCGGAGCCGACGGACACATCCAGGTGCTGCGCGAGCACGTTGTCCGCCAACCGCGCCGAAATGGTCTGGTGCGCGCGTCCCACCTTGACGCCGGACTCTTCCAGCAGCACGAGAATGGGCTTCTTCGACAGCTCGCGCCGGCCGAAGCGGCGTGCGATGGAGTCGGGCACATAGGTCGTGATGTGCGAGAGCGGCCCCTCCTTGGTGGAGCGCACGCGCACGGCCTTCTGAACCGGATCGCCGAGGTCCAGCTGCAGAGCCTGGGCGACCTGCGTGGACGCGGTGATGGTCGCCACCTCGATCACCTTGACAGAGGTATGAAGGCCCATGGTCACCAGGTTCTCGAGCAGGCCGCGCAGATTGGCACGCTCCATGCTCTTGCCGTCAGGCCCGTCGCCGGCGACGGGGGGCGCCAGTGCGCGCGTGCGGCGCCCCGGGTTGCGCGCGATCAGGCCCTCCGAGGCCAGTTGTTCCAGCGCGCGCCGGACCGTGACACGCGCGACATTGAACTGCGCCATCAGCGCAAGTTCGCCCGGCAGGCCTTCCGCGAAACGCCCTTCGTGCAACTGCTCACGCAGGACCAGATAGATCTGGTGGTATTTCGGCAAAGGCATTTGCGACATGCCTTTGATGTTTTTGCAGTTTCAATGTTCTGTCAATGGGACATTTAAAACGCCAACGCTTTCCGGACTAGTCGCACGGTCACCCTAAAGTTTTCCTATTTGTTACCGATATGTGAAACCGTGGGCGTTCAGCGTCCGGCAGGCGCAGTCCGCGTGGGCAAGGCGATGGCGGAGCGCTGACGCACATGCGACGCGACCGGCGAGGTCGATGCGCTTCGTTTCGGCCCCAGTTCCGGACGGATTGGCTCGGCGCCAGACACCGCGTAAGGGGCTCTCACAACCATCAGAGGAAAAGACAAGTGACTATTCGGACTTACTACAGGCCACTGGCTGCGGTGAGCGCTGCCGCGCTGCTGCTGCTTTCAGCATGTGGCGGTGGTAGCAATGGGGGAGGCTCGTTCTTCGCGGGCGTCGGTGCAAACGGGAACACCAGCAGCAGCGGCAACAGCGGCAATCCGCCTGCCAGCGGCGAGACCACAACCAACACTGACTCGACCGCCAAATTCACGATCGGCGGCACCATCTCGGGCTTGAGCGCCGAAGGGCTGGCACTTCAGAACAACGGTGCGGACTCGCTTTCAGTGGCCAGCGGTGCCACGAGCTTCAAGTTCTCAAGGGCACTGACGCCCGGCGCCTCGTACAGCGTTGGTGTCGCGAGCCATCCCTTCGGCGAAGTCTGTTTCGTCAACGGTCCGTCTGGTACCGCGATCGCGGACGTGGTGTCGATTGCGATCGTCTGCGGTGACTGGGTCGCGGTCTCGGCGAAAGTCGACGTGTTCTCGGGCGCCACGACGCCGGGCGTCGCGGACGGGGCCGGTTCCAGCGCACGCTTCAAGGGACCCTATGGGCTCGCCTTCGGTCCTGACGGAACCATGTACGTTGCGGACACCGCTAACAACACGATCCGCAGTATCACGCCCGCAGGCGTCGTTTCGACGCTCGCCGGCGATTCCAGCCTGCCAAGCGGGGGACACGACGACGGAGCCGGAACGGCAGCAAGCTTCAAGGGACCCAGAGGTGCCGCCGTCGGTAGGGACGGCACCATCTATGTGGCCGACTATGAGAATCACATGATCCGCAAAATCACGCCCCAAGGTGCCGTGAGCGTCTTCGCGGGCAGTACGGCTGCGGGCAACGCCGATGGCTCGGGCACCAGCGCGCAATTCCAGTATCCATGGGGCATCGTGGTGGACGCCGGCGGCAATCTCTTTGTCGCGGACCAAGGCAATCATCTGATCCGCAAGATCACGCCCGCAGGTGTCGTTTCGACCTTCGCTGGCTCGGGCGCGCCGGGATTCGTGAATGCCAACGGGACGAGCGCGCAGTTCCACTACCCCACCGGACTGGCCATCGATGCCGCGGGCAACCTCTACGTGGGAGACCAGAACAACAACGTGATTCGCCAGATCACCCCCCTGGGGACAGTGTCGACATACGCCGGCAGTGGGATGTCGGCTTCCATCGACGGCACAGGCTCGTCGGCGGCGTTCAATCTCCCGATCAGCGTCGCGATAGATGCCGGCGGCAACGTCTACGTGACGGAGTTGCTCAGCAACAGCATCCGCAAGATCTCGCCGGCGCAGAAGGTGACGACGCTGGCCGGTGGCAGCTCTCTGGGCGCATACGTGGACGGTCCCGGTAACGACGCGCGCTTCAGCGACCCGATGGGTGTTGCCGTCGATCGCAACGGCGATGTGTTCGTTGCGGATCGCTCGAACAACATGATCCGCAGGATCACGCGCACCCACTGACCCTGTCCTTCCCACGAAGCCGACGGGCGCATCCTGTATGCGGAAGCGCCTGGCGGCTGGTGCGCAAGAAGATCGTCGAGCGTCCTGGCCATTCGCTTGGCGCCTTGGCAGCCGTCAGCAGCATGCGGAGAGTGCATGAGCCGCGAACTCGCCAGCAAATGCGACCTCGACGGTCCTGACCCGCAGAGCCACGACCGAACCAAGCCGCTACTTGAAATCGTCCGCCAGGATGTCGAACTTGCGCAGCTTGTCGTGCAGCGTCTGCCGCGCGATGGCCAGCGCGGCGGCCGTGGCGGGCTGGTCGCCCTTGTGCTTGCGCAACGCCTCGACGATCACCGCGCGCTCGAAAGCCTCGACTTGCTGCGGCAGCGCACGCGGCAACGCCGGCAGGCCGTCGCCGGTGGCGCGCGTCTGCGTGAGGCGCTCGCCGAGCAGGCCCAGCACGAAGCGGTCCGCCACGTTGCGCAGTTCGCGGACGTTGCCTGGCCACGCATAGGCCATCAGGTCGGCCAACTGCGCGTTGGTCAGCGCTGGCGCCGGGCGCTCGTAGCGGTTCGCGGCCAGCAGCGTGAAGTGCTCGAACAGCAGCGGAATATCTTCGCGCCTCTCGCGCAACGGCGGCAGTTCGATGAAGGCCACGCCGAGCCGGTAGTACAGGTCGGCCCGGAATTTCTGGCGGTCGCTCATTTCCTTCAGGTCCTCCTTGCTCGCGGCCACCACGCGGCAGTCGAAGGGAATGGCCTTGTTGGAGCCGATGCGCTCGATGCTGCGCTCCTGCAGCGCGCGAAGCAGCTTGATCTGCACCGGCATCGGCATGCTCTCGATCTCGTCGAGGAACAGCGTGCCGCCATTGGCGTATTCGAACTTGCCCACCCGCGCGCGGTTGGCGCTGGTGAAGGCGCCGGCCTCGTGGCCGAACAGCTCGCTCTCGGCCAATGCCTCCGGCAGGCCGCCGCAGTTGAGGGGCACGAAATGCTGGCGGCGTCGCTCGCTGTGCGCATGCAGGCATTGGGCGACGAGTTCCTTGCCGGTGCCGGTTTCGCCGTAGACCAGCACGTCGGCCGAGGTCTCGGCCAGCGTCATCACGGTGCGGCGCACGTGCTGCATCTGGGCCGAGCGGCCGAGCAGCACCGACTGGATGCCGTTCCAGTTGTCCAGTGCGTCGCGCAGCTTGCGCACCTGCAGCGTGAGCTCGCGTCGTTCGATGGCGTGGCGCACGATGGCCACCAGTCGCTCGGAGCTGAAGGGTTTCTCGATGAAGTCGTAGGCACCCTCTCGCATCGCCTGCACAGCCATCGCGATGTGTCCGTGCCCCGTGACCAGGATGACTGGAAGCTCCGCGTCGGCCGTGTGCAGTTCGTTCAGCCATTCGGTGCCGCTCATGCCCGGCAGGCGCACGTCGCTGATCACGATCGCCGGAACGCCGAAACTGATGTGCGCCCGGGCGCGCTCGACACTGGCGAAGGCTTCGACCTCGAAGCCCGCCAGGGCCAGCACCTGGGCCGTGCTCAGGCGGACGTCTTCGTCGTCCTCCACCAGCAGCACACGGATGGCAGGGTTGTCGCTCACTTGGGCATCACTCCTGTGCATTGGAATCAAGGGAATTGGAAGGAAAGGAACCGGGCGGGTTGTGGATCACGGCAATGGCAGCAGGCAAGTCGACCACGAAGCAGGCACCGCCCTGCGGCAGGTTGGCTGCGCGCAGCGTGCCGTCCATCGCGCGCACCAATTGTGCCGAGATCACGAGGCCCAGGCCCAGACCGGCACCCGCCGGCTTGCTGGTGACAAAAGGTTCGAACAGCCGCGGCAGGATGTCGGGATGGATGCCGGTGCCGGTATCGCTCACACGAAGGATCACACGGCCCTCCTCCAGCCGCGCTGCGAGCCTGAGTGTGCGCACGGGCGCCTCCTGCATGGCGTCGACGGCATTGCGCATCAGGTTGGCCAGCACGCTGCCCAGCGCCGCCTCCTCGGCCATGACGCTCAGCGTGGCGGGCTGCACATCGACCTCGATGCCGATGCGGTGCTTCCTCGCGGCCTCGGCCACCATCGCCTGTGCATCGGCGATGGCCTGCGACAACGGCAGCGGCACCAATGGCAGGTCGCTGCGGTGCGCGAATGTCTTCAATTGCGAGGTCAGGCGCGCGAGCCGGTCGACCATGCCGCAGATGCGCTGCAGGTTGCCGCGCACGTCGTCTAACCGATTCCTGTCGAGCAGGATGCCGGCGCTCTCGGAGAGAGTGCGCATGGCCGTGAGTGGCTGGTTGAGTTCGTGCGCCACGCCGACCGACATCTGGCCCAAAGCGGCCAACTTGCCCGCGTGCACCAGTTCGCCCTGGGCCGCGCGCAGCTGCGCGGTTCGAGCCACCACGGTCGATTCGAGCGTGTCATGCGCCGCCTGCAGCGCCGCCTGGTTGGCGAGCTTCTGGTGCACCGCGCGTCGGCGCTGCAAGAGCGCGACGGCCACCAGCAACAGCACCGCCATGGCCAGGCTCGCGGTGATGGCCGTGTTGCGCGCCGCCACCCGCACCGGCGCCAGATTGTCGAGCACCATCAGTTGCCAGGGGGCATCTCGCAGAGGCCTGGCCGAGGCGAGCTGATCGGTACCGTCCAGCGCGATCACCTGGACGTTGCGGTCCAGCGCCTGCTTCTGCGTCCACCGCAGTGGCTGCAACGTGGCGTTGCCGTAGGGACGCGAGCGCAAGACCTCGGCGCGTTGCAGGGCGTCGAGCGGCAGCAGTGGACGGAATTTGAGGTCTTTGCGCGTGGAGAGGATCACCACGCCGCGCTGGTCGATCAGCGCCACGTCGCCCGGCAGCTTGCGCCAGGCGCGCTCGGCCTCCTCGAGGTTGACCTTGACGGCCACCACGCCACGCGTGGGCTGGCCACGCCGAAGCGCGTACGACAGGTAGTAGCCTGGCCGGTTGCTGGTGATGCCCACGCCATAGAAGCGGCCTCGCCCCTGGCTCAGCGCGTCGATCACGTAGGGTCGGAACGACAGGTCCTGTCCCAGGGTGGTACCGGGCCTGTTCCAGTCGGACGCCGCCTGCGAGATGCCGGAGCGGTCGAGCACGTAGAGCATCTCGGCGCCCGCGGTGGCGTTGACGCCGTCGAGGTAGCGGTTGACCGCGTCGCGCAGGTGTGTGTCTGACGGCGTTTCGAGCAGCGCGGGGACGATCGGGGTCATCTCCAGTAGCGCAGGCAGGTACTCGAAGCGGGCCAGGTCGGCGTCCAGGCCCGTCGCGAGCATGTCGAGGCGATGGTCCGCAGCTTCGCGCAGCCGCGCCAGGCCGGCCTGCATGGCGAACTGGTGGCCCGCGAAGGCGGCCATTGCCACCAGCGCCAGCGCGCCGCACCAGCGCGCCAGGCCGCGCCATCGTCTGGAATCGTCGAAAGGCAAATCGAAGCGCCGGGCCGGCTCCCTTGAAGTCAAGGAAGCGTTATTGCACAAGGCCGTGGGGCGCGCATCGGTGCCTGCCCGGTGACGGGCGGGCAGTAAGTGAAAGATGAGGTGGGCCGCGGACCGCATACCACCGAGTATCGGGGCGGACGGCCGCCTGATCTTGCTGTCGCGCGCCTCCTCGCCGCTTGCGAGACAGCGACGGCGCTCAGCGCACCGAGCCGGCGGGCATGTGTGCCTCGGTGGCGTCGAGCACGCGCTCGGGCTCGTCGGCTTCCAGCGGACTTTCCTGGTTCAGGTGCTGGTGCATGCGCACGGTGTCGAGGTCCCCAGTCCACTTGGCGACCACGATGGTGGCCACGCCGTTGCCGATCAGGTTGGTGAGCGCGCGGGCTTCCGACATGAAGCGGTCGATGCCCAGGATGAGCGCGAGCCCCGCCACCGGCACGTGGCCCACGGCCGACAGCGTGGCCGCCAGCACGATGAAGCCGCTCCCGGTAACGCCGGCGGCCCCCTTCGAGGTGAGCAGCAGCACAGCCAGCAGCGTGAGTTGTTGCGTGAGCGTCATGTCGGTGTTGGTGGCCTGCGCGATGAACACGGCCGCCATCGTCAGGTAGATCGACGTGCCGTCGAGGTTGAACGAGTAGCCCGTGGGCACCACCAGGCCGACCACAGACTTCTTCGCGCCCAGGTTCTCGAGCTTGGCCATCATGCGCGGCAGAACCGATTCGCTGGACGACGTGCCCAGCACGATCAGCAGTTCTTCCTTGATGTACTTGATGAACTTCCAGATGCTGAACCCGTGGGCCCTGGCGATGCCCCCGAGCACCACGAAAATGAACAGCAGGCAGGTCGCGTAGAAAGTGGCCATCAGCTGGCCCAGTTGCAGCAGTGAGCTCACGCCGTACTTGCCGATGGTGAATGCCATCGCGCCAAAGGCGCCGATGGGCGCGACCTTCATGATGTAGCCCACGATCACGAAGAGCACGTGCGAGCCCTTCTCGATCACGTCGAACACCAGCGTGCCGCGCCCGCCGAAGCGGTGCAGCGCGAAGCCGAACAGCACCGCGATCAGCAGCACCTGCAGGATCTCGCCCTTGG
>Ga0160498_100092_pt1 | contig 70985 bp, 69 predicted proteins | sample DIDnMG_10_FD_108248 | JGI IMG/M metagenome (GOLD analysis project Ga0160498, IMG submission 108248) | Enriched soil microbial communities from UW Madison campus, WI, USA - DID2878_E24_Xylan MG | ecosystem: Environmental > Terrestrial > Soil > Unclassified | place: USA: Madison, Wisconsin... | reverse complement strand
GTCGCCACGTCAATCACTCCTGTGCTCCTGCTGCTAAAAGCAGCAGGTTAGGGTTATCACGTGGGTCAGATTTAGATGGAAATCACCGGGCCAAGTGGGTCACTTCTGGATGGAAATCAACAGGTCGGCACACGCCGAACTTGTCGGCGATAACCTGGCCACTTTCCTCGCGGGTGCAAAGGGCCATGACTCCCGCTTGCATCAGCTCACCGGAATGCCTTCTTCGCCCCGTACTGCCAATGACAGCCCTTCTGGCCTCAGGAAGGGCCTCGCGAACCCAGGCGGTTAGCGTCCCTCTGCCGGGGTAGCCCAATGCCCTCATGGTGGCCGCAATGCAGCGGTCGTGAGCGAAGTAGTGTTCGATCGCTGCCGCCTTCTGTTCCTTCGAGAATTTGGGTGTTCGGCCCGCATAGCCCGCTGGCAGGTCGAGCTTCTGCTGGTACTCGTTGTACCAGCCCTTCAAAGAATTCTTTGTTGGATAACCGAGCTGACGGATAGTGGGTCTGACGCGTTTGCCCAGCTTGATGTAGAGCTCAACGGCTCGAATCCGATCTTCGTAGGAATACATGAACTACCTCCTGGTAGTCCAAGTTCTCGTCCGCACCCCCAGTCAATGCCGGTGGCCAGCGATGGACAGGGTCTGAGGACGGTCGACGGTCGAGAAAGACATAGGGCCCTATTTAGTTGCCTCCATCGCGGTCAAAACCGCCACGCTCATGGCCTCTACACTGGTCTTGATCGATGGCTCGGGCACTGGTGCGAAGAAGGGCGAATGATTGATGGCCAATGGCTTTCCGCCGGGCTTCAGCGAAGCCATGACCTCATCGGGAGATAGTACGCCGACCGAAAAAAACATACCGGGGACGCCTGCATTGAGGAATTCCGAAAAGTCCTCGGTTGCAGGCGTCGGCTGCATCTGTACAACCTTAGAGTCCCCTAAACTGCGTTTTAGTGCCGCCACGGTGCGGTTAACCACTTCTTCGTCGTTCACCACAGCCGCGCCACCGGGCACGAGGTCGACTTGCGGCTGAGGCGCGCCACCCATCAGCGCCGCAGCGTTAGCAGTGCGGCGAATGCCCATTAGCAGCTTCTCTCGCACTTCGGGTTTGTACGAGCGGATGGTGCCGCGCAGCACCACCGACTCCGGAATGATGTTGCTGACAGTGCCACCCTGAATTGCTCCCACGGTGACCACGCCAAATTCGGCGGGGTCCTTCTCGCGGCTGACCACAGTCTGCACATCGGTGATGAAGCGTGAGGCAATCGTGATCGGGTCGATCGTCTTGTCCGGCGCTGAACCGTGGCCACCACGGCCTCTGAAAGTAATTTCGAGAGAGTCGGAGTTGGAAGTGATTGTCCCGACGCGATAGCGGACAAAGCCGTAAGGAGACGGCGACGTATGCAGCGCAAAGGCGAAATCCGGTTTCGGAAACCGCGTGAACAGGCCGTCCTTGATCATGGCCTTTGCGCCCGATAAAGTTTCTTCAGCTGGCTGGGCGACGAACATTAACGTTCCCGTCCATTGGCCTTTTAAGGCAAGCAGCGTGCGCGCGGTGCCGACCCAGCTCGCCATGTGGATGTCATGGCCGCAGCTGTGGGCAACAAAGGTCTCGCGGCCGTTCGACTGTGTCTTGGCTTTGCTCGCATAGGGCAGGCCAGTCTTCTCTTCCATCGGTAGCGCGTCGAGTTCCGTGCGCACCAGCACCGTTGGACCCGGTCCGTTCTTGTAGATCGCGACCACGCCTGTGCCACCGATCTTTTCTGTCACTTCAAAGCCAAGCTTGCGCATCTCGCCCGCCATCTTCGCCGCGGTCTGCACCTCTTGGAAGGCAATCTCAGGATTAGCATGCAGGTCCTTGTAGAGCATCTCTAGTGAGGGATACATGCCGCTGACGATAGGCGCAATCCGCGCATGCAACGGCGAGTTCGCCTGCGCCTGCGCATCGACAGCGCTGCAGAAAACAAGAACGACGGTACCTAGACAGAGAACATTCGAACGCATAAAAGACTTCTTTCGATAAAATTGCAACGAACTCAGTCACCCAAAAATTGCTGGAGGCCTGAAAGAATCAGGTCTTCCAGAACGATCCGAACGCTCGTAAAAAGTCTGGTCCGCCACGTCCGCTTAGGCAGTGCGCCAATCAACCTTTCAGCTTCGCGTTTCTCCAGTGATGGCGAGACTTTGAGCCGTCTTAGAATCCCAGTCTATTGAAAATGCGCGTCGGATCAGCGTGAGTTTCCTTGAGGTGGTTGTGAAAAATGCTAGGAGACGGCTCTGTGTCCGCGCCGAAGTAGAACTGAGCCACTGGGGGTGCGGATAAAAACTTGGACTGGTGTTATGCCGCAATTCCAAGGCTCACCCTGTATTCGATTGGGCTGAGAGAGCCAAGAGAGATCTTGATCCGCTTCTCGTTGTACCAGCGGATGTACGCATCAAGCGCCTCGACGAACTGCTCGATGGTGGCGCTCCTGCAGTCTCGAGGATAGAACAGTTCGTTCTTCAGCCGACCGAAGAAGCCTTCGCAGGCGGCGTTGTCAGGTGAGCATGCCTTGCGAGACATCGAGCGGGTGAAGTTCGCGTCGCTCATTCTGGATAACCAACCTGGCCAGCGGTAGTGGCCGCCCCGATCGGAGTGGACCACGGGACGATCAGCCGTGTCGGCCACCGTCTCGATGGCTGCGTCCAGCATCGTGTTGACTAACTCCGCGTCCGGACTGGTCCCAATGGTCCAGCTGACGACCATTCCGTCGAAGCAGTCGATGATGGGCGAGAGGTACACCTTGCCGGCGGGGATCTGGAACTCCGTGATGTCCGTGAGCCACTTCTCGTTCGGTCCCCTGCCTGGAAGTCTCGGTTGATGATGTTCCCGGGCGCGGGGCTGATCTCGCCAAGGTAGGACGCATGCCCCGAGCTGTTAGACATCGGAACATAGCAGTAGCCATCCCAGCGTTGTCGCCTCCACGCTGCTTGGCGCATGAGCGTGAAATCTGGCAGAGCTCGCGGCCACCACCCGTGACAGATCGACACGCGCAGGGTTTGTACCGACTCCCACATGTCAGCGTTGACAGCTATTCGACAGCTTGCAAACGCCACGATTGAGGCTCTGCTGGAAGGTGGTCCTGGATTCGCTTTCCTTCCCCAGCCGGTCTTTACGTCAGGCTGATTTGCAGAGTGGCATCCAAGAACCAATCTGAAAAATACAGAGGCAAAAAATGAAACTCAAAATGTTTGCGTACACCTCGCTTGCGGCCGCCGCAGCGCTGACTTTGACGCTGACCGCATGTGGTGGCGGCTCTGACAACAACGGTCTGCCCCTGATCGGCGTCGGTGCCAATACTCCCCCTGCCGCGGTCCCGAACACACCCACCGAGCCGCCTGCTCAGGAACCGGTCGATCCGCTCGCAAAAGCTCCGTCGGACCTTCGGACCACTTGGTTTGGCATCAGCAACTGGCACTATCAGGTCGGCGACCTTGGCTTCATCCTGGACGGCGAGGTCGTCAACTCCGGTCGCACACCCAATCCGGTCGCCGTCAAGAAGGCTTTGACGGCGTTGACCAAGCGCGGGACTGTCGACTTCTTTCTCGTAGGCCATGAGCATGGCGATCACGCCCTGCAGATCCCTGAGTACGCGAAGCAAACTGGCAAGCCGATCTATGCGCCTGCCGCCGTTTGCGCAGCCGTGCTCGCGTATGGTAACCCCGAATCGCAGTGCACGACTCTCAAGGGCGGCGAAACACTGAAGATGAACGATTTCGTGACCGTGCGCGTGGTGCGCTGGTTGCATAGCCTGGACTGTGGACAGGCCGGCAACGGCACGGCAGGGGTGGAGACATTCGGATTTCTCGTCACTGCACAGACGAAGAACAAGGACAAGGTACTGACGCTCTATGCCTCCGACAGCGGCGCAGGAGGCGTCGACCTCTTCATCCCCCGTGTCGTCGGCAAGGGCACGCCTTCGGAGACCGTCTACGGCTCGCCTTTCTCCAACCTCGCCGATGCTGTGCGCGCGGCCAAGGTGCCCAACATCGATGTCTGGCAAGGTGGCCCCGAATCGCGGGTGGTCAACCAGGCGCGCGTACTGATGCCGGCCTTCGGCATCAAGTATTTCCAGCCCCACCATCTCGGCACTCGCGCCACCCAGGTGGATGGCGTGAGCGTGGGCTACAAGCTCGAATACGGACTGCACTTCCCTTACCTCGAATCGGAAGTTCCGTTGCTTACGGCATTCATGAAGAGCAATGGCACGACGCCGATGAATCCGTCGAACTATTTCGACGCCTGGGTACTCGATGCTGCAGGCTTCCGACCTGTAGACAACGCTGACGTGAAAGCCCATTACGGCCTGCCAGCCACCGGCCCTGGCCCCGGAAAGCAGGGACCGAACCCCCGTTCCGGACAACTGGAATGCGTTAACGATTGATTTCCAGAGGGGCCGCTTTGCGTGTACGCCTGCATGCGCATTCTGGTGGCCTGGAATTGTGAGAAACAGAAACTGCCAAGCACGGCCTAAGGAGACGCCAGTCATACACTTTCTCCCGTGAACGTTGTGCACGGCGTGGTCGACCAAGAGCCGCTCATCTGAACAGCTGCATCGACTAACGTCTTCTGCATCGTTAGCCCCTCGCTGGAACGCGGCAGACAGGTCGATAAACATCTTCACTTTGACATCTAGGTGACGTTGCGGTGCGGGCGTTGAATCCATCGCTACCCTACGGCCGAGGATGGGCTCGGTCAGGCTCTGCAAGCAAAAAACCCACTGGACGCAAGTCCAGTGGGTTTCACCCTACTAACCTGAACCAGCTAGCCAGCGTTGAATTAGAACGCGTGGCGAATGCCGAAGTCGTACCCCATCGAGCTTCGCAGCGTGTAGCCGGCTGGAGACGTGCCCACGCCACCGCTCAGGTTGGTGCCATTGCTTTGGGCAACGGACTGACCGCCGAGCACTTGGCTGTTTTGGCCGTCCTTGTTCTTCAGCTTGACAACCGTTGCGTACAGAGCCGTGCGCTTCGACAGGTTGTGCACGTAGCCAACCGCCAGCTGGTTCACCGTCGAGTCGAAGTTCGACGGGGTGAAAAAGTTCGTGTTGGACACATGCGCTGCGCCGTTATCGAACTTGATACGACCGTAAGAAACACGAATTAAGCCGGCATCGACGGGAATTGTCACACCCAACAAAACACCGTTGTACTTGTCGGTTTGGCTCGTCCTCACGAAGACAGGAATCCCAGCGAGAGCGGTGCTTGCGCCGGTTTCGTTCTTGTCCTTGACTTGCGACAGTTCGCCGAACACCTTCACAGGACCGAAGTCATACGAAGCGCCGACGTTAAAGGTGTTGAGCTTGCGCTCTTGGCTGTTGCCAATTGCGAGGCCAGTCACGATCGAAGGGGTATCGACTGCGGTGCTTTGGCCGTAGGCGATTGCCGTGGTCAGCGGTCCTTTGGCGTAGCCGAAGCGACCACCGATGTAACGGCCCTTTTGCGACTGCTCCAGACCGCTGTTCTTGATGGTTTCTGGCAGCGCGTATTGTATTTGGCCGAAAAAACCACCAAGGTCCGCCGGCAGGAAGTAGCCAATCGAATTACTGGCACGAACGTAGTTGTCGCTAGCGGCGCCGCCTGCGGATGCACCTGGGCCGCGCAGCGCGGTCAAACGAGCGTTCGTGCTCAAAATAACGTTTCTGCCGACACCGTTGATGCCGAACGGATCAAAAACCGCGTCGTTCCAGAACGTGGCGACGTAGTCACGGCCCAGACGAACTTCACCGAAGGCACCAGACAAGCTCACCGTCGAACGACGGTTGAAGTTGTCCAAGCCTTTGGATCCGTCATCATTGCTGATATCGGCTTCGAGCCAGAAGCTGGCAGCCAGGCCGCCGCCGAGGTCTTCTGTACCACGGAAGCCGAGACGGCTGGAGTTGTAACCCGAATTGCCCAGAATGGTCTGGCTTTTCTTGATGCCGGTAGGCACAGCCGAAGTAGGCAACGCGAACGGATTCACGTTGATCGGTTCTGACTTCGACGAGTAGTGACTGACCGAAGCGTCGACCACGCCGAATAGCGTGACAGATGACTGAGCGGACGCAACGCCGACCACAGCCAGGGCAGCTAACGCCGCAAGGGATTTTTCCATTTTATGTCTCCAAGGGTTGAACATAGGGTTCCGGTAGTTCGCTGTGCTTGCGCACTTCTGCTCCTACCTGGTTGGGCAGGTCGCACCAACGTGCGGCGTAGCGCCGTTGAGGGTTTAAGGTTGCGAAACTTGACGGTTCGCAAGCTCTGTTCAGGAAGTAGCAACCGCCGCGGCGCCATGACCGCTACGGCAACGCACTGTGGTGATTCAGTCGCGCCCGGCTTGCTCGATCTTGAGCGCCAAGAGTTCTGGATTGGTAAAGCACAGCTCGTGGCTGCCATCACACTCAACCAGCCTGAAAAGGCCCAGGCGTTCCGAAAGGCGCGGATGCCAGGGCAGGCTGTGAGGCATGGCGATGTCCTGGCGGGCATTGATGTAGCTCTTGCCGATCTGAAGCGTCGCCAAGGGCTGCGGCAGCACAGCTGGATCGGTCATCGTCCGGTAGGGGTGCGGCTTGAGCAATGCATAGCTGCCTCGTGCCAGCGTTTCGTCGGCATCGTTGATGAAGGTTTCGCGCCATACCGCATAGGGCAGCATGACGGTCTGTCCGCTTGCCGCAGCCGCACTGTCGAAATTCTTGCGGTTCTGCGGCGGCCCGAGGTCCCTGAGACATTCACCATCGAGTGGCACGAAGGCGTTCCAATACACCAAGCGGCGTATGCGGCCGGGCAGGCGAAACGGAATGTGGCTGATCACCATGCCACCGTAGCTGTGACCCACCAGTCGCACGTCGTGCAGGTCGTGCTGCTCGAAGAAGGCGACAAGCGAGTCGACCGCGTCGGACAAGCCGATGGTGGCGGGGTCGTCGTCGGGCCGGTTGCCGGCCAGCGTCGGGCAGTGCACGACGTGACCGCGCTTTCGCAGGTGCTCGGCCGTCGGCTCCATTTCCGCGCCTGTATGCCAAGCGCCATGAACGATCACGTACGTATCTGTCATTTTTTGTCTCTTATCTTGTTGTACATGGCTTGCCGATGGTCCGGCACAACCCTTGGAAATCTCAGTTGCGACGTGCGTCTTCGCGTCGCAGCCCCTGAGGCGCGCACGGCGTCCCGGCCGAAGAGTGTGAGTTCGCAATCGCGCTGTCGCACCGCAGATTAAGTCCGGGGCCTGTGCCTAAAGGTCACGGGCTCCTACCTGAGCGCAATGTGACGAGGGCAACCCATGCTTGCCGCCGCGCCTTGCTGTGTTCAATCCCACTTGATGCCAAGCTTCTTGACCAGCGCTCTCCATCTCTGGTCTTCTGCGCGGACCAGGGCCGTGGTGTTTGCGACCGACATTGACCTCGCATCGGTCCCGAGATCGGCCAACGCGTCCTTAACTTCCGGACTGTCGATCGCACGGGCGAGTTCTTGCTGCAACCATTGGAGCGTGGTCGGCGGTATGCCGCTTGGGCCGAAGAAGACAAAGTTTCCGCGGATGTCGAGGTCTTTGAAGCCTTGCTCCACCAACGTCGGCACGTTCGGCAGCAGCGGGCTGCGGGTTGCCGATGTGACACCCAGGGCCTTCAGTCTGCCGCTGCGCAAATATTCCAGCGCACCTGGCAAGGTGATCAGCATCACGGGCACGCGTCCGGGAATGACATCGAGAAGCGCGGGCTGTTCGCCCTTGTAAGGCACGTTGCGGATCTTTAGGCCGGTCTCGGCAATGATGGCTTCCATGGCCAGATGCATGGTGGATCCGACAGACGCGAGTGCATACGACAAATCTTCCTTTTTCGATAGCGCCACGAGCTCGCGCAGGTCGTTTGCCGGGAAGGTTGGACTCGCGACCACCACGTTGGCGATCGATCCGATCGCGGTGATGTACTGGACGTCCTTGCTGACATCGTAGGGAAGCTTGGTCAGCAGGTGAGGAATGATGGCGAACGATCCGGTCCCCGCCCAACCGATGGTGTAGCCATCGGGACGCGATTTCAGAACGGTGTCCACGCCGATGTTGCCGCTCGCGCCTGGCTTGTAGTCGAGAACCAAATTGGCGCCCGTGTTCTTCAGGAGCTTCTGCTGAATCAGTGTCAACTGTGCCGACGCGGCGCCGCCCGGCGGGTAGGGAACAACGAGGCGGATAGGCTTGTCGGGGAAGTTGGCTTGCGCAAGTGCGTCCCGCCCCAACGGCGAAAAGGCGAGCGCGACGAGGACTTCTCGCCGGCGCAGTTTGTCTGCGGATAGCATCGCTGTCTCCAGTTATAAGTTCTTAGGTGAATTTCGGCGGCCGGGCGCGTAAGGCGTAGTCAGACCGGTGTTCCGAGCTTTGCTGCATCCACGGTGGGGTCCCGCAGACGGTCCAGATCCGGCCGAGCACCCGTCGCGATCAACCGTTTGAGTGCCATAAATTCGCGCGCGTTGTTGATGCAGCAGGCGCCCACCATGCGCCCGCCTCGCAGCTGCACAATGCTGGCCTTGCCCGAGGTCGGATCACCGCGCACCACTTCTTGGTCACCACCCGCTAAGCCCGCTACTTGGATCTTCAGGTCGTATTGGTCCGTCCAGTACCACGGAACCTCGGCGTAGGGTGGGGTCGTCGGATCGATCAGGGCGCGCGCGGCAGTGGCCGACTGCTTGTGGGCGTTCGACCAGGTCTCGATGCGTTCGAAGCGGCCACTGACCGGATTGCGCTGGCGCGTGACGTCGCCGATGGCCAGGACATCTGGACAGGTGGTGCGGCCGTATCCGTCCACGAAGATGCCGTCATCGGACGCGATGCCCGCCTCACGTGCCAGAGCGTCGTTGGCAAGCACGCCGATGCCTACGACCACGAGGTCCGCGCGCAGCCTGCTGCCATCGCTCAGGCGGAGCTGCTCGCCGTCGAACGACGAGATCGTGCATCCCAGCCGGAGATCGACACCGTGGGTCCGATGCGTCAGCTCGACCAGTTCGGCCAGCGTCGAGGGCGCACAGCGATTGAGCACGCGCGGCGTGGCCTCGACCAACGCAACATTCGTCCCCTTGGCACGGGCCGTCGCGGCAAGCTCGAGTCCGATCACGCCGCCGCCGATGACGGTCAGCGCGGCTTCGGGCACCAGACGATCGCGGATCTGCCGCGCATCGTCCAGCGTGCGAAGCGTCAGCACTGGAACGGGCCCGTTGGCGAGCGCTGGCAGCGTGCGGGGCGAGGCACCGGTCGCGAAGACGAGCGTTCCCCATGAAAGCTGGCGGCCATCGGCCAGCGTCACCCGTCGGCCTCGGAGATCGAGCGACACCGCACGGGCGTTTCGAATCCACTCAACGTCTTTCGCCATCCGGAGGTCCAGGCGAATTTTCTCTTCGTCGCCCTTGTGCTGGAATTCCTTTGACAGAGGCGGGCGGTCGTATGGCGCCTCTTCCTCTTCCGCGACAACGCAGATCGGTCCAATCCAGCCTTGGGAACGCAGCGTTCCGACAAACGACACGGCAGCGAGCCCGCCGCCCAGCACTAATACGGGTTCCTTGATGGGCACGGTCATATCCAATGCTCCCCGCTCAGACCAAGCGGCACGACACGCTGCCCAGCGCGCCGATGCTGGCCCGGATCATGTCGCCGGCGGCGACCGGCACCATAGGGCCCAGTGCGCCCGAAAGAATAACCTCGCCCGCGCGCAACGGCTGCTTGCGCTCTCCCATGGTCTGGGCGAGCCAGTACGCGGCGCGCAGCGGATGGCCCAGACATGCAGCGCCGACCCCGACCGAAGCGGTCGCACCGTTGCGGGTCATCAGCATCCCGAGTTCGCCGAGTGAAAGACCACCGAGGGACACGGGCTGGTCGCCCAGCACGTAGAGGCTGCTCGAGGCGTTGTCCGCGACCGTGTCGACGAAGCTGATCTTCCAGTCCGCGATGGCGCTGTCGACGATCTCGAGTGCTGGAAGCGCATAAGCGACGCAGCGCAGGAATTCGGCCCAGGTGGGACGCTCGCCGGTCAGGTCTGCACCCATGACGAAGGCCACCTCGGCCTCGATCTTGGGCTGCATCAGCCGAGTCGTCGGAATATCCTGGCCATCGAGATACTCCATGTTGTCAAACAGCACGCCGAAGTCCGGCTGGTCGACCCCGAGTTGAGTCTGCACGGCCTTGGATGTCAGCCCGACCTTCTTGCCGACGATGCGCAGACCCGAGGCCACGGCGGCCTGGACGTTGATCTCCGCGATGGCGTAGGCGGCATCGGCGCTCGCGATGCCGTAGGTACCGGAGATCGGTGCGATGGGCCGCCTGGCGGCACGCGCCTCACGAAGGGCGAGCGCGGCGTCGCGAACGGCAGAGTCGGTGGTAGTGGTCACTTTGGCGATCTCCAGTCAGTTTGCCGAGAGCGAATTGCCCGAACGCGCCAGGTCCAGCGCCACATCGACGATCATGTCTTCCTGTCCACCGACCATCTTGCGACGGCCCAGTTCCACCAGGATGTCGACCGTCTTCAGTCCATACTTTTTAGAAGCCACTTCGGCATGCCGCAGGAAGCTGCTGTACACACCGGCGTAGCCGAGAGCGAGTGTCTCGCGATCGACACGGACCGGCCGGTCTTGCAACGGACGGACGATGTCATCAGCCGCGTCCATCAGTTTGTACAAGTCCGTCCCGTGGTTCCAACCCAGACGTGCCGCCGCTGCGATGAACACCTCCAGCGGCGCGTTGCCGGCACCTGCGCCCATGCCGGCAAGGCTGGCATCCACACGATCGCAGCCTTCTTCGACGGCCACGATGCTGTTGGCCACGCCAAGGCTCAGGTTGTGGTGGGCATGCATACCGGTGTGTGTTTCCGGCTTCAGAACGTCCTTGAATGCACGGAAGCGGTCGCGGACCTCGTTCATGTTGAGCGCGCCACCGGAGTCGACCACGTAGCAGCAGGTGGCACCATAGCTCTCCATCAGCTTGGCCTGCTGCGCCAGCGCCGCGGGCGTCGTCATGTGGCTCATCATCAGGAAGCCGACGGCTTCCATGCCGAGTTCACGGGCGTACTCGATGTGCTGGCGCGACACATCGGCCTCGGTGCAATGCGTCGCCACGCGCACGATGCGCGCGCCGGCCTGGTAGGCCGCCTTCAGGTCATGGACGGTGCCGATCCCCGGGAGAAGCAGCGTCGCGATCTTCGCGTGCTTGACCACGCTGGCGACCGCTTCGATCCATTCGACATCGGTGTGCGCGCCGAAGCCGTAGTTGAAGCTGCCGCCCTGAAGGCCATCTCCGTGGGCTACTTCGATGGAGTCGACCTTGGCCTCGTCCAGCGCGCGAGCGATCTGCGTCGCCTGCTGCACGCTGTATTGGTGGCGAATGGCATGGCTGCCGTCACGCAACGTGACGTCGGAGATGTAGATCTTCTTGTCGGCTTGGTGTGTCATTTCAATGTCTTTCTCAACCCAGTGCGGCGACGGCACCGAACACGCGATCGGCCATGGATTCGGCAGTGCGCAGAGCGGCACTGGTCATGATGTCCAGGTTGCCGGCATAGGCCGGCAGGTAGTGCGCTGCGCCTTCGACTTCGAGAAAGATCGATGTCTTGAGTCCGTGCATGCGGGCGCCAACGCCCGGGATGCGAATGGGCTGGTCAGCCTCGATCCGGTCGAACTGAACTTTTTGCTTGAGTCGGTAGCCGGGGACGTAGGCAGTGACGTCGCCCACCATGCGCTCGACCGAGGCGGAGATGGCATCCTCGTCGGCAAAGTCGCTCAAGGTGTAAACCGTGTCACGCATCATCAACGGCGGCTCCGCGGGGTTCAGCACGATGATGGCTTTGCCTTTGGCCGCGCGACCCACCACTTCGATTGCCCTGGACGTGGTTTCGGTGAACTCGTCGATATTGGCGCGTGTGCCGGGACCGGCGCTCTTGCTCGAGATGCTTGCCACGATCTCGCCGTAGTGCACTTTTGTGACGCGGGAAACCGCTGCAACCATCGGAATGGTGGCCTGGCCACCGCAGGTGACCATGTTCACGTTCGAAGCTGCCAGGTGATCCTGGCCATTGACGACGGGGATGCAGTACGGGCCGATCGCCGCAGGCGTCAGGTCGATCAGCCGGATGTGCGGCTTGAGGCGCCGGAGAAACGCATCGTTTTTGACGTGCGCCCCAGCCGACGTGGCGTCGAACACGATGTCGATGTCTTTAAACACGGGCAGGCGCGAGAGGCCTTCCACGCCTTCGTGGGTGGTCGCCACTCCCATGCGCGCGGCACGTGCCAGACCATCTGATGCGGCGTCGATGCCGACCATCGCGCCAATCTCGATGTTGCGACCGTGGCGCAGTATCTTGATCATCAGATCGGTGCCGATGTTGCCGCTGCCGATGATGGCGGCCTTCATTTTTCGATTCACCTTCATTCTGTCGTCCTCAAAGATTCGTTGGAAATGCAGACTTGGCCGTTGACGACCTGCGAGGGATAGATCCGCACGGGTGTGTCCACCGGACCGTCGACGGCCGCGCCCGTCTTGATGCAGAACTTGCCGGCATGCAGCGGGCATTCGACGGTGCCGTCTTCCACGTAGCCGTCGCTCAGTGATGCGAGACCGTGGGTGCAGGTGTCGTCGACCACGTGGAAGGTGTCGTCCAGCCGGAACACAGCCAGCGGCGGCCGGCCGGGCAGGTCGACGCGCAGGCCGGCATCGGAGGGCACGTTCGCCTCGGCGCAAAGAGAGATCAGGTTGTCCATATTCATTCGGCCTTGATGCCGTTGTCCTTTACCACCTGCGTCCACTTCGCGATTTCGGAACGGATATAGCTCCCGAAATGCTCCGAAGAGCCACCCAATATCTGCAGTTCACCGCCTGGAGACAGCTGCTTGACGACCTTCGGCTCCTTGAGCACGATGTTCACCGCCTGATTGAGCTTCGCCACGATGTCCGCCGGCGTCCCCGAGGGCGCGCAGAGCCCGCTCCACGCGGTGGAGTCGAAGCCGGGGACTCCCTGCTCGGCGACCGTCTTCACGTCGCGGATTGCGGCGATGCGCTCCGTGCCGCCGACCGCAAGCGCGCGCAGGCGCCCGGCTTCGATCAGAGGCAGGACATCCAACACCGATGCGAACGCGATGCTCACCTCGCCTGATGTGACGGCCTGGACCGCCGGAGCGCTCCCCTTGTAGGGAATCGCAGTCAACTGGATGCCGAGCCGGCCCTTGAGAAGCTCCATCGCGAGATGCACCGAGCTGCCGACACCGTTGTGGGCGTAATTCAGCGGGGCGCCGGCGGAGCGCTTCGCCAGCGCAACAAACTCGGCGAAGTTCTGTATGGGTGAGGTCGCAGGCACCACGAGGACGTTGGGTGCAGACACGAGAAGCGAGATCGGCGCGAAACTTTGGATCGGGTCGTATTGCAGACTGGTCGTCAGCGCCGGAGATATCGCGTTCGGTCCGATCCCGGCCAGCAGCAGGGTGTAGCCGTCCGGTGGCGACGATGCCACATGGGCCGCGGCAATGACCCCATTGGCCCCTACCTTGTTGTCAACGATGAACGTCTGCTTGAGCGGTGCGCGCAGCGCAGCGCCCAGGATGCGTGCCACCCGGTCGTAGTAACCACCGGCCGGATAGGGAACGACGATTTTTACCGGGCGTTCGGGGTAGGCGTCAGCCCGGGCGAAGCCGGGTCGAGATAGAAGCGCAAACGTCATGCCAAGAACGGTGCGCCGTGTGTGCTTCATGTGTCGGCTCCATCGATTTGCAGGTGACTGTAGAAGCGAAATAAATGAAAGTCAACAAAATTTCGAAATAGATATGATTTTCGATTTATCGTTTATAGTCGCACATAACCCATCCCCGGAATGCGAGATCCGACATGTCCACTGCAAAGCTGAGCATCGCCAGCACCCTCACGTCGCAGCTGCGCGACGGCATCCTCTCTGGCAGCCTGATGCCCAATACGAGGCTGCGTCTGGAAGAACTGGGCGCGCGCTATGGGGTGAGCCTGAGCCCGGTGCGCGAAGCCTTGTTGCGTCTGGCGGGCGAGGGTCTCGTCGTCAGCGAGGATCAGCGGGGCTTCCGTGTCGCCGAAGCCTCCATGGCGCACCTCGACGAAGTCACTCGCCTGCGGGCGCACATGGAGCCTTTCGCGCTGCGCCGGGCGATCGAATGCGGCGATCCGGCATGGGAAGAGAACCTGGTATCGATGTTCCACCGGCTCACCCGGATCGAGCAACGCGACGGCTTCGTGCCATTCCTCGACGAATGGGAGCGCACGCATCACGATTTTCATCTGGGTCTGATCGCCGGCTGTGGCATGCCGATGCTGATCCAGTTTTGCGGGACCCTTCATGACCAGTCGGATCGCTACCGCCGGCTCTTTCTGAAGACGCGCCCGCCGCAACGCAATGTCGCCAAGGAGCACGCCGCCATCATGAAGGCGGCACTCGACCGCGACGCCGACACCGCCTGCCGGCTGCTGCGCGAGCACAGCGAGCGAACCGCCAAGAACGTCCAGGCGTTCATGCGAGAGAACAATCTTTTCAACGGAGACTAAATGACTGCGCACTCTACGCAAGAGCGGTCCGCCTGGCCGCAGACCGAGCTCACCCGAGTTCCCTACTGGGTCTACGACGACCAAGACGTCTATCGGAAGGAGCAGGAGGACATCTACCAGGGACCCGTGTGGAACTACCTGGGCCTCGAAGCCGAATTGTCGGAGAAGGGTGACTACAAGACCACGTTCGTGGGCGACATGCCGGTCATCGTGGTGCGTGGCGAGGACGGCACGATCAGCGCGTTCGAGAACCGCTGCGCCCACCGCGGTTCACTGCTGGCGTTGAAGAACCGCGGCAAGGCGAAGAATTTCACCTGCGTCTACCACGCCTGGTCGCACGACCTGCAGGGGAATCTCAAGAGCGTGGCCTTTCGCCGCGGCATCAACGGCGAGGGGGGCATGCCGGCGGACTTCGACCTCAAGCAGCACGGCCCCCGCAAGCTGCGCACCGAGACTTTCTGCGGCCTGGTGTTCGGTACCTTGTCGGCCGAAACGCCCGACATCGAGACCTACCTCGGCGAAGCGGTCACCACGCGCCTGCGCCGCGTCTTGCACAAGCCGATCCGCATCTATGGTCAGTACACGCAGGCGCTGCCCAACAACTGGAAGCTCTACTTCGAGAACGTCAAGGACACCTACCACTCCAGTCTGCTGCACACCTTCTTCGCCACGTTCAAGGTGTCCCGCCTTTCGCAGGGCGGTGGCGTCATCGTGTCGGACAGCGGCGGCCACCATGTCAGCTACTCGTTGAGTCACAAGGGCGGCAAGGACGAGGAGTTTGCCAATGAAGGCCTTCGCAGCAACCAGGAGGACTTTTCGTTGAACGACGCCAGTGTGCTGGACATCGTCGACGAGTTCGGCGACGGCTGCCATGTGCAGATCCTGTCGGTGTTTCCCGGCTTCGTGCTCCAGGCCATCCACAACAGCCTGGCGGTGCGGCAGATCCTGCCAAAGAACACCCGGCAGACCGACCTGGTCTGGACGCTGATCGGATTTACCGATGACGACGAGCGCATGCAGACACTGCGCATGAAACACGCCAATCTTGTCGGCCCGGCGGGCTACGTGTCCATGGAGGACGGCGCGGTCGGCGGCTTCGTGCAGCGCGGCACCGCGGGGGCGTCCTGCAAGTCGTCGGTGGTGATGATGGGTGGCGCGAGCACCTCGACATCGTCGTCCCGCGCATCGGAAAACTCGATCCGCGGTTTCTGGAAGTTCTATCGCAACCTGGTGAAGCTCTGATGGCCGACATTCACAACGACAAAGGTGCCCTGATCGGCCTGCTCGCCGACACGATGGAGGACTACGCGCGCGCCATCGATCTCGATCAGCTTGAACGCTGGCCCGGCTTCTTCGAGGAGAAGTGCACTTACAAGGTGACGTCGCGCGAAAACGTCGAGGCGGGTTATCCCTTTGGCGTGCTCTTCGCCGATTCCCGCGGCATGCTGGCCGACCGGGTGAGATCATTGCGCGAAGCAAACATCTACGAAGGGCAGGTGTACCGGCACCTGATGGGCCGCCCCTTCATCCTGTCCGTGGACAACGGGCTCGTGCAAGCCGAGACGAGCTTTCTGATCGTGCGCACCATGCGCACTGGCGAGATGTCGACCTTTGCGGCCGGCACTTACCAAGACCGCGTGCGAATCGCCGACGGAAAGGCTTCCTTCGTCGAGCGCATCGTGGTGTGCGACAGCTCGCGCGTCGACACCCTGCTGGCGCTGCCGTTGTGAGCGAAGTGCCCGCTCGTCGCGTGGTGGCCGTGACGCTGGGCGATCCGGCCGGGGTCGGGCCGGAGATCGCGCTCAAGGCCGCGGCGGATCCGCGCGTCAAGGAGCGCTGCCGGATCGTCCTGTTCGGCGACCGCCGGGCGCTGGACCTGCATGCCGAGCGCTGCGGTATGTCCATCGACTGCCGCACGCTGTCGTCGGCGTCCGAGATCGCCGGCTGCTCCGACGAGTTGGCCATCGTTCACGTCGACAGCCTGAGCGAGGGCCTGGAACTGGGCATCGTGGCCGCCCGGTATGGCGCGGCCACGGTGGCAGCGCTCGACGCGGCCGTGCAGGCCGCTATCGACGGGCATGTCGATGCCGTGGTTGGCGCGCCCATTCACGAGGTGGCGATCAAAGAGGCGGGTATCGCCTTCGACGGTCATCCCTCCTACCTGGCGCGGCGAACGAACACGCCCATCGACGAAGTGGTGCTGATGCTGTGCTGGGACACGATGCGTATTGCGCACGTGACAGTGCATCTGAGCACGCGCGACGCCATCGAAATGATCACGCGCGAGCGGGTCGAGAAAGTGATCCGCTCGACGGCACGGGCGTTGCGCCGGCTCGGATACGCCCGGCCCCGCATCGGTGTGTCCGGCGTCAACCCTCACGCCGGCGAGTCGGGCCTTTTCGGCACCGAGGAGATCGAGCGCATCACACCTGCCATCGAGGCTTGCCGGGGCGAGGACATCGAGTTGATCGGGCCGATCGGCGCGGACACATTGCTGCCGCGCAGCGACTGCGATGCTTTCATAGTGATGCTCCACGACCAGGGCCATGTGCCTGCCAAGCTGATGGCCAGGCATGGCGCGGCAGCGCTGTCGATCGGAACACCGGTGCTGTTCTCATCGGTCGGCCACGGCACGGCCATGGACATCGCCGGAAAAAACAAGGCCAGCCCTGAGGCCATGGTGCAGGCCTTGATGCAGGTGACCCATATGCATTCACGAGGAGCTATCCAATGATCGGACTGGGACTGGCGTCATCTCACGCCCCCGCCATGTTCTGCCCACCCGAGCTGTGGCCCAAGGTGTACGGCGCGATTCCCGACTACATGAAGGAATCGCAACCGCACACCGCCAAGCTGGAGACACCTGAGGTCATCCGCGGGTACGTGCAACGCATCGACATGGCCTTCGACGTCTTGCGCCGGCAACTGGAGGCCTACCGGCCCGATGCTGTGATTTTCGTCGGCGATGACCAGGAGGACATGTTCGACCAGCGTTGCAATCCGGCGATGTGCCTGTTCACCGGCGATGAGGTCTGGGGTTCGGCGGCGCCGTTCTACGTCGATCAGCCGCCGGAGGATTCGCGCATCCACCTCCCGGTGCACCAGGAACTGTCGACGTACCTGCTGGGCGCCATGTTGGAAGAAGGTTTCGACATGGCGTCCACCTCGGTGATGAAGCCGCTGGGACGGCATCCCGAGCGAGGCACCTCGCACATGATCGTCTATCCGGCCCAACGCCTCCTGCCCAAGCTGGACGTGCCGATCATTCCCCTGTACCTCAACTGCTACTTCCCACCACTGCCTACCGCACGGCGTTGCTGGCAAGTCGGGCAGACGCTGGCAAAGCTCCTTGCAAACAGGCCCGAACGGGTTGCGATCTATGCCTCGGGCGGCCTGTCGCACGACCCCGTGGGTCCGCGTGCCGGCTGGATCGATGAGCCATTGGATCGATGGATTCTCGACCGCATCGCGACCAACCGTGGCGCGGAGCTGCAGAACCTCTTCAGCGTCGATTCGGCCACCATGCGTGGCGGGACCGGCGAGACCCGGGCCTGGATCGTTGCCGCCGGCGCGTGCCAGTGGAAGGGGGAGGTCGTGGACTACATCCCGGCGCACCACGCCAAGACCGGATTGGGCTTCGCCTACTGGCCCGAACAGACAAAGGAATGATTATGTTGCCACCCCGAATCAACAAAGACGCAGTTCAGAAATCCATGGGGAGCTACGCCGACAAGAGCGTGTCGCTCGAACAGCGCGCAGCGATCTACGAGGAACTGGTCGGCTTCCTGCCACCTCGCATCGAGGCCCGCATGCTCGTCACCGGCGCGCTCGATCCGAAGATGCTCGGTCTGCAGGAGCAGATGCGCGAGCATGGCATGTACCCCTCGTGCTTCGACGTCAAGACCTCGCAGTTGATGCTCTTCGGCATGCTGCTGATGGACCTGAGCGACGCGGCCGTTCTGCACGGCATTGCCGCGCGCAAGGCCGGCGCCACTTGGGAGGAGATGCAAGCGGTCATCAACCTGTGCTTTCTGTTCCGTGGCCTGTCCGCGGCCAACCGCGGCGCCGAAGTGCTGGCCAACATCTGCGACCGCGAAAGCAAGGCGACATCATGAGCACCACTTCAAATCCCGAACTCGGCCACCGCATTCTGGCGGCCGGCTTCGACACCAACTACCACGACCAGGGGACCGGCCATCCGGTGGTGATGATCCACGGCTCCGGCCCGGGTGTTACCGCCTGGGCCAACTGGCGACTGAACATCGGCCCCTTGTCCAAACAGGCCCGCGTGCTGGCGCCGGACATGGTCGGCTTCGGCTACACAGACGCGCCGGCCGGCACGCGCTATGGGCTCGACGCCTGGGTTAAGCACCTGGTGGGATTCCTGGACGCCCTGGAGCTGGAAAAAGTCGATCTCGTGGGAAATTCCTTCGGCGGCGGGCTTGCCCTCGCCATTGCCGCCAGCCGGTCCGAGCGCGTGCGCAAGTTGGTACTGATGGGCAGCGTGGGCGTCGACTTTCCGCTGACGCCCGGTCTGGATGCCGTTTGGGGCTATACGCCTTCCATCGAGAACATGAAGGGCCTGCTCGACGTCTTTGCGCATGATCGCAAGCTGGTCAACGACGAACTCGCAGAGCTTCGCTACCGCGCCAGCGCGCGGGAAGGCGTGCAGGAGCGCTTCGCGCAAATGTTCTCCCCGGCCCCGCGCCAGCAGTACATCCAGGCCCTGACCACGCCAGAGGACAAGATCCGCGCGTTGCCGCACGAGACGCTGGTGGTCCATGGTCGCGAAGACAAGGTCATTCCACTGTCGAACGCGCTGAAGTTGGCCAGCCTGATCCCTCGCGCGCAGCTGCATGTGTACCCGCATTGCGGGCATTGGACCCAGATCGAATGGGCCTCGTCGTTCAACGACATGGTCGGCCGTTTTCTCGCCCAAGACTGAAACCGGAGTGGGCCTCGCATAGGCCAGGTCCTGCATTTTTCTTTTAGATCACACGTCAATGAAAATTCTTGTCCCTGTCAAACGCGTTGTCGACTACAACGTGAAGGTTCGCGTGAAAGCCGACGGCACAGGCGTCGATATCGCCAACGTCAAGATGAGCATGAACCCCTTCGACGAGATCGCCGTCGAAGAGGCGGTCCGCCTGAAGGAGAAGGGCGTCGCCACCGAAGTCATCGCCGTCTCCTGCGGCGATGCCAAGTGCCAGGAAATCCTGCGCACCGCCATGGCCATCGGCGCCGACCGCGGCATCCTCGTGGAGACCACCGAAGAGCTGCAGCCGCTGGCCGTCGCCAAGCTCCTCAAGGCGCTGGTCGACAAGGAACGGCCCTTGCTGATCATCCTGGGCAAACAGGCCATCGACGACGACGCCAACCAGACCGGCCAGATGCTCGCCGCGCTGGCAGACCTGCCTCAGGCCACCTTCGCCAGCAAGGTCGAGATATCGGGGACTGACGGTAACGAGATATGCCGCGTGACCCGCGAAATAGACGGTGGCGCCGAGACCTTGCAGTTGGTTCTTCCTGCCGTCGTGACCACCGACCTGCGCCTGAACGAGCCGCGCTACGTCACCCTGCCCAACATCATGAAGGCCAAGAAGAAGCAGCTGGACACCTTCAAGCCCGAAGACCTGAGCGTCGATGTCAAGCCCCGCCTGAAGACCCTCAAGGTCAGCGAGCCGCCCAAGCGCGGCGCCGGCATCAAGGTGCCTGATGTTGCAACGCTGGTGGACAAACTGAAGAACGAAGCGAAGGTGATCTGAACATGACCGCACTTGTTATTGCCGAACACGACCACGCGACCGTCAAGCCCGCGACCCTCAACACCGTGACCGCGGCCCTGGCCTGCGGCGGCGACGTCCACATCCTCGTGGCCGGTGCCAATGCCGCCGAAGCCGGCAAGGCCGCCGCCCAGATCGCCGGCGTGGCCAAGGTCATCGTGGCCGACAGCGCGAGCCTGGCCGAGAACCTGGCCGAGAACGTCGCGGCGCAGGTCCTGGCCATCGCTGCCAACTACAGCCACATCCTCTTTCCCTCGACCGCCAACGGCAAGAACGTCGCCCCGCGCGTGGCCGCCAAGCTCGACGTGGCGCAGATCTCCGACATCACGCTGGTCGTGAGCCCCGACACCTTCGAGCGCCCGATCTACGCCGGCAACGCCATCGCCACCGTGCAGAGCGCTGACGCCACCAAGGTGATCACCGTGCGCACCACCGGCTTCGATGCCGCTGCCGCCACCGGCGGCAGCGCCACCGTCGAAGCCGCCGAAGGCGTCGCAGACAGCGGCAAGAGCAGCTTCGTCGGCCGCGAGGTCACCAAGAGCGAGCGCCCCGAACTCACGGCCGCCAAGATCATCGTGTCGGGCGGCCGCGCTTTGGGCAGCGCCGAGAAGTTCACCGAAGTGATGGCGCCCCTGGCCGACAAGCTCAACGCGGGCCTGGGTGCCAGCCGCGCGGCCGTCGATGCGGGCTACGCCCCCAACGACTGGCAGGTGGGCCAGACCGGCAAGATCGTGGCGCCGCAGCTGTACATTGCCGCGGGCATTTCTGGCGCGATCCAGCATCTGGCCGGCATGAAGGACTCCAAGGTGATCGTGGCGATCAACAAGGACGAAGAGGCACCGATCTTCTCGGTGGCCGACTACGGCCTAGTGGCCGATCTGTTCACGGCGGTGCCGGAACTCGTTCAAGCTGTTTGACCGCAGCTTTCCGACTCGGCTGTATCGACTTCATTCAGGAAAGACGGGGCACCAAAAGCTGCTTTCTAAAGTTCTTTCGCGGGAGTCAACTAAAGCGGAAGGTGGCGGGTGATTCCCTGACCGGCGTTCAAGGCGCTAAGCAGCTCGGCGATTTTCGCTGACGGTTCTCTGTGGGCAAAGGCGTCTGAGCCAGTACTACGGGATCAGCCAAGCGTGCACACCCAGCAACTAGCGCTGCCAGCGGCAGCAGCCTTGCGCAGCTGGCTTCCCTCCTACCTGAATGGCTTCTTGCTTGCATAGACCGGCTGCAAGGCACCTGAGTGCTGAGCAGCAGCCTGGCTACCAGCAAAAGTCCAATGCACAGCACACCAGTGTCTGGGACTTCTGCCGCACCCCTTTATCCAACTCGCCAACGGCCCGACATGACCACCCGCCCCATCCGCTCGATCCTCATTGCCAACCGTTCGGAAATTGCGATACGCGTCATGCGTGCCGCCTCGGAGCTGTCCCTGCGCACCGTTGCGATCTACTCGCGCGAGGATCGGCTGGCACTGCACCGGTTCAAGGCCGACGAGAGCTATCTGGTGGGCGCAGGCAAGAAGCCTCTGGCCGCGTACCTCGATATCGACGACATCCTTCGTGTGGCGCGTGCTGCCAACGTCGATGCCATTCACCCGGGCTACGGCTTCTTGGCGGAGAACCCCATCTTTGCGCAGGCGGTGATTGACGCTGGCATTCACTGGATCGGCCCGAGTCCCGAGGTGATGCGCACTCTGGGCAACAAGATGGCCGCGCGCGATGCGGCAGTGGCCGCTGGCGTCCCCGTGATGCCGGCCACACCGCCGCTGCCGAGCGACCTCGTCGAGTGCCGGCGCCTGGCCGCCGAGGTGGGTTATCCGGTGATGCTGAAAGCCAGCTGGGGCGGTGGTGGGCGCGGCATGCGAGCGATCTGGACCGAAGCCGAAGTCGAAGGTGCCCTTTCGGCGGCGCGGCGTGAGGCGCTGGCAGCCTTTGGCAACGACGAGGTGTATTTCGAGAAGCTGGTGGAGCGCGCACGCCATGTGGAAGTGCAAATCTTGGGCGACCGGTACGGCAATGTAGTGCACCTGTTCGAGCGCGACTGTACGGTCCAGCGGCGCAACCAGAAGGTGGTAGAGCGCGCACCGGCTCCCTACCTCGACGATGCGCAGCGCCAGGGCCTGTGCGACAGCGCCCTTAAGCTGATGCGGGCGGTCGACTACACCCATGCAGGCACTGTCGAATTCCTGATGGATGCCGACACCGGCGCCTTCTACTTCATCGAGGTCAATCCGCGCATCCAGGTCGAGCACACCGTGACTGAACTGATAACGGGCATCGACATCGTGAAGGCGCAGATCCGCATCAGCGAAGGCGGGCGCATCGGACTGGCGCAGGACACGCTGGCCGCTGACGGCAGCGTGCAGGACTTGTCGACCGGCGTTCCTGCCCAGACACATATCCGCATCAACGGCAATGCGCTGCAATGCCGCATCACCACCGAAGACCCGGAGAACGGCTTCCTGCCCGACTACGGGCGCCTGACGGCCTACCGCAGTGCAGCGGGCTTCGGCATCCGGCTAGACGCCGGCACGGCCTATGGGGGTGCGGTCATCACGCCGTACTACGACTCGCTGCTGGTCAAGATCACGGCCTGGGCACCGACGGCCAGGGAAACCATCCAGCGCATGGACCGCGCTCTGCGTGAGTTCCGTATCCGCGGCGTGGCTTCGAACCTGCAATTCCTCGAAAACGTGATCAACCATTCCGACTTTGCTGCCGGAACAGTGACAACGCGCTTCATCGACACCACGCCCGAGTTACTGGAGTTTGCGAAGCGACGTGATCGTGCCAGCCGGCTGCTCGGCTTCATCGCTGACGTGACTATCAACGGCCATCCCGAGATGAAAGGTCGTAAGCTGCCCGAGCTGCCGTTCATCAAGCCCGTGTTGCCACGAGTCGACCTGACCCAGCCGATGCCCCCTGGCACCTGCGATCGCCTGCGTGAGATCGGCGCCAAGGCCTTCGTCCAATGGATGCTCGAGAGCAAGCCCGTGCTGATGACCGACACCACGCTGCGCGATGCGCACCAGTCGCTATTCGCTACTCGCATGCGCACAGCCGACATGCTGCCGATCGCACCGTATTACGCACGCATGTTGCCGCAGCTGTTCTCCATGGAATGCTGGGGCGGTGCGACCTTCGATGTTTCCATGCGCTTCCTGAAGGAAGACCCGTGGCAGCGTCTGGCGCAGTTGCGTGAACAGGTGCCCAACATTCTGTTCCAGATGCTGCTGCGGGGTGCCAACGGCGTGGGCTACACCAGCTATGCCGACAACGTCGTGCGCTTCTTCGTCAGGCAGGCGGCGGCTTCAGGCGTCGACCTGTTTCGCGTCTTCGACGCGCTCAACTGGGTCGAGAATATGCGCGTGTCGATCGACGCGGTGCTCGAGGCTGGCGCGCTGTGCGAAGGCGCCATCTGCTACAGCGGCGACCTGTTCGACCCGTCACGCCCGAAGTACAGCCTGGGTTATTACGTGGGCATCGCGCGCCAGCTGCAAAAGGCCGGTGTGCACATCCTGGCGATCAAAGACATGGCGGGCATCTGCCGACCCCGCGCGGCGGCTGCGCTGGTCAAGGCACTGAAGGAAGAGACCGGGCTGCCGGTGCACTTCCACACCCATGACACCAGCGGCATCGCAGCGGCTTCGGTGCTGGCGGCGATCGATGCCGGCTGCGATGCGGTCGACGGCGCGCTCGACGCAATGAGTGGGCTGACCTCGCAACCCAACCTGTCGAGCATCGCCGCGGCACTGTCGTTCACCGAACGCGACCCGGGCCTGTCGCCCCAGGCGCTTCATGCGGCCTCGACCTACTTCGAGGGCGTGCGCCGCTTCTATGCACCATTCGAGAGTGATATCCGCGCTGGCACCGCCGATGTCTATCGCCACGAGATGCCGGGTGGCCAGTACACCAACCTGCGTGAGCAGTCGCGCGCTCTCGGGCTCGAACATCGCTGGACCGAGGTGTCCCAGGCGTACTCGGACGTCAACCAGCTTTTCGGGGACATCGTGAAGGTGACGCCGACTTCCAAGGTGGTGGGCGACATGGCGCTGATGATGGTGGCAAACGACCTCACTGCGGCGGACGTGCAGAGCCCAACGCATGACACGGCGTTTCCCGAATCGGTGATCTCGCTGTTCAAGGGCGAGCTGGGATTTCCTCCTGATGGCTTTCCGTCGGCGCTGTCACGCAAGGTGCTCAAGTTAGCGGAGGGCGTGGAACCGCCAGCGGCCTACCGCCCGGGCGCCGAGTTGCCGCCGGTCGACCTGGAAGCTGCGCGTAAGCAGGCTGAACTGGAGGGCGGCATGGCGCTCGACGACCGCCAGCTCGCCAGTGCCTTGATGTACCCCAAGGTGACACGCGAGTTTCACCAGCACTTGAACAAGCATGGCGACACTTCGATGCTGCCCACACCCACCTTCTTCTACGGGCTGCGGCTGCAGGACGAGGTCGCGCTTGAGATCGATCCGGGCAAGACGCTGCTGGTGAGCCTGCAGGGCATCCATGACGACGAGGCTGCGGGCGCGGTCAAGGTTCAGTTTGAGCTCAACGGCCAGTCGCGTACCGTCATTGCAGCGCGTGCGGGGGCGCCGACCACGGCGTTGCAGCGCGAAATTGCCATGCCCGGCAACCCGCTGCACGTGGGTGCGCCCATGCCCGGCGCCGTCGTGATGGTCGCCGTTGAGGTTGGACAGACAGTGCGTGCGGGCAGCACGCTGCTGTCGCTCGAAGCCATGAAGATGGAAACGCACATCACAGCCGATCGGGACTGTGTGGTGGAGCGTATCCTCGTGAAGCCAGGGGATCGGGTGCAGGCGAAGGATCTGTTGATGATGCTGAAAGTCGAACCGGCTGCACTCTGAGTCGTTGCTGGATCCGTGCCGCATGGCAAGGCGTCCAGTCTTCGAGCTGGTTCCCACGTCTCCCGATTCCCCTGTGAATCGCAGCACAGCCGGATCGGCAGTTGTCCGGCATGTCGCGGGGCATGCGCTCAGGGGATGAGCACCGCCTTGACGCAAAGGCCTTTGTGCTGGTCTGTCACTGCTTCGTTGATGCTGGCCAGTGGGTAGGTCTTGACCAGGCGGTCGAATGGAAACTTGCCGTCGAGATGCAGGCGCATCAGCTCGGGGAGGTAGGTATCGATGTCGCTGTCACCTTCAATGATGCCGCGATAGGTGTGGCCGCCTACAAGTGCATTTGAGATCAAGCCCGGGAGCTTGGCCTCCCTGTTCGCCGAGATGCCCAGGAAGCCGAAGGTGCCGCGATGCGCCAGCATCAAGGTCGCCTGTTCCATCACCTCGGCGTTGCCGGTGGTGTCGAGCACGTAGTCTGCGCCGTGCGGGAGGACGGCGCGCACCGCTGCGGACAGCGGGCCGGCCGTCGCGGGATCGATGACGTGCGTGGCACCCAGCGACAGAGCGAGGTCGCGGCGTGCCGCCATCGGCTCCACCACGATCATCGTGTGGCAGCCCTGCACCACGCCGCCCATCAGGCCGCTCAGCCCGACCGAGCCACCGCCCAGCACCACCAAAGAAGAGCCGGCTCGTGCGGCCATGGAGCGCATCACTGCACCGGCGCCAGTCTGGATTCCGCAGCCCAGCGCCCCGGCGATCTCCAGCGGCATGCCGTCCAGCAGCTTGACCACGTTGCGCTCATGCGCCAGTGCATGGCTGGCGAACGACGACTGTCCGAAGAAGTGGCCGCTCACAGGTGCGCCGGCCCGGCGAAGCGTGACAGAGCCGTCGGCGCGCTTGCCGCCGAAGTTCAAAGGCCGCATGCTGTGGCAGTAGGCGGGCGCGTCGGCTTCGCAGCACGGGCAGTGGCCGCAGGACATGAAGGTCATCAACACCTTGTCACCGGGCTGCACCTTGGTGACCTTGGCACCCACGCGCTCAACAATGCCGGCGCCCTCATGGCCGAATACGGCCGGCGCCGGGACGAAGAGCAATCCGGCGTGTGCCGCCACGTCGGTGTGGCACAGGCCCACTCCGGCCACGCGGACGACGAGCTCATCGTCGCGCGGGTCATCAAGTTCGAGCTCGACGATTTCAAAGGGCTGATTGGCGGCTGTGGTCAAGGCGGCGGTAATGCGCATGTGGGGTCTCCTGTTTGTGCATGGAGTCTCCCGGCCGTGGCGCATGCGATCAATGACCGCTGCGGTCAATCGTGCTGGCTGCAGCGGCCAGCTTCGAGGCGCAAAGCGGCCGTCAGGCCTGTGCCGTGTGCAACCGGCGTTGGCTGCGACGGAATTCGCCGGGTGCCGCTCCGGTCCAGCGCTTGAAGGCGCGATGGAATGTGCTGGCATCGGCAAAGCCCAGCCGGTCACCGACTTCGACCAGCGAGACGTCGCTATTGGCCACCCAGTTGAGCGCGAGGTCGCGCCGCATCGCATCCTTGAGGTCGTGGTAGCTGCAACCTTCCAACTGCAGGCGCCGCCGCAGCGAACGGGGGCTGACACCCAGCGTGCGCGCTACTGACTGCAGCGTGCGCGAGAAGCGGTCGGTGCCGCCTTGCAGTTGCAGTTGGCTGCGTACCTGTTCCGCCGCAGCGGGTGTGGACAGGTGGCTCCGCATCAGGTTGGCCAGCGCCATGTTGAGAAACGGCTCCAGGCTTTCGGCAGACCGGGCCAGCGGGCGCTGCAGCCAGGCCGCATCGAAGGCGACGCCGGTGCTGCTGCAGCCATAGCGGCCGGGCACCTCGAAGAACGGCTGCTTTTCCCTGTAGCGCGCATCCTGAGCTGGAGAACTCATCCAGGCGTCTCGTACCGGAATCGCCCGGTTCGTCAGCCAGCGGGCCAGGGACAAAACCCAACAAACCGACACCGCCTCGAAAGGGAAGTCTGCGCGGCTCGCGGGCAGACGCGCTTCCAGATGAGCCATCCCGTGCACGGTGCGCAGGCGCACCGGAAATCCGGGCGACACGAGCCGATAGAGGCGGATGCCCAGACCGAGGGCTTCGTCCAGCGTCGAGCAGCGCAGCATTTGTTGGATGACGCAGGCGAAAGTCCCGAGCGGCACGGGCCGGTCCGACAGGCCAACGAGTTCGTCTCTCATGCGCCGTGCCACATATCGCAGCACGGCACCGATTTTCTCGATCGGTACGGGCCACTGGGCGTCGTCCATGGACTCGTGGGGCACTCCCATGCGCCGCAGCAGATCTGCCCGAGCGAAACCGTGCTGCATGGCTCCGGCCAGCAGAAAGAGCGTGCACCAGAGTGGCACGGTGTAGGTGCAGTTGTCGTTGTTGTTTTTCGCCGCCGCACCGTCGCGGAAAGAAGGCAGCGCCGACACCGTGAACATTGGACGAACCATGTCCGGAGCGTACGGCGACGCCCCGGTCGCGTCATGGGGGATTTCCCCGGCGGCAGTCGCTCCGAGCATGGACGGAACCTAGACCTCGAGCCATTCCCGACGCAGATCGGCTCGTTCCGCGAAGGCCAGAGGCGTGCCTTCGTACACCATGCGGCCATGGCCCATCACATACATCCGCTGCGAGACCTCCAGCGCGATGGTCAGCTTCTGCTCGACCAGCACGATGGCGATCCCCCGCGAGGCGATGAGGCGCAGCAGTTCGGATACGCGCTGCACCATCTGCGGCGACAGGCCTTCGGTAGGTTCGTCGATGAGGATCAGCGAGGGCGATCCCATCAGGCTGCGACAGATCGTCAGCATCTGCTGCTCGCCGCCCGACAGCGCGCCGGCCGGCGCCCCGGCGCGCTCCTGAAGACGTGGAAAAGCGTCCCAGCAATCCTGCAGCCGCCAGCGCGGTGTGCTCTTGAGACGGGCCGGCACGCCCAGGCTCAGGTTCTGCTCGACCGACAGCGTTGGAAAGATGGCGCGGTCCTCGGGCACGTAGCCCAGACCCATGCGCGCAATCTCGAAGGACTGGCGGCCCAGCAGGGGTTGACCTGCAAACGTGGCGGTACCCTCGGCCTGCACGGCACCCATCAGCGCCTTCAGAAGCGTGGACCGTCCGGCCCCGTTGCGCCCGACGATGCAGACCACTTCGCCTTCGGCCACGTCGAGATCGACACCTTGCAGCACATGGCTCTTGCCGTAATAGGCATGTAGATCGCGCACCTGCAGCATCAGTGACCGTCCTTTCCGAGATAGGCTTCCTGGACGCGCGCGTCGGCGCGCACCGCCTCGGGGGTGCCAGTGGCAACTACCTCGCCGTAGACGATTACGGAAATGCGATCGGCCAGGCTGAACACGACGCTCATGTCGTGCTCGATCATCAGCAGCGTGCGATTGCGGCTCACGCGTCGGATCAGCTCGGTGGCGCGCTCGGATTCGGCCCGGCTCATGCCGGCCATCGGCTCGTCGAGCAGCAGCACGCGGCCACCGCCCGCAATCGCTACGCCAATCTCCAGTGCGCGCTGTTCGGCGTAGGTCATCAGGCCCGCCGGCACATCGCGCCGATCTTCGAGGCCGACTTCGTTCAGCACCTCTTCGACCGCGTGCGTGATGTCGGCGCGGCGGTCGACCAGGCTCCACCACGCATAGCGCAGCCCGCGCGACCATTGCACGGCGCAGCGCACGTTCTCGAACACCGACAGCGTCGGAAAGACGTTGGTGATCTGGAAGCTGCGGCTCAGTCCGTGTCGGTAGATCTGCTCGGCCGACATGTACGTCACGTCCTGGCCTTCGAGCGCGATCTTTCCCGAGCTCGCCTGCAACTGCCCGCTCACCAGATGGAACAGCGTCGACTTGCCGGCGCCGTTGGGGCCGATGATGGCGTGGCGCTCGCCGGAGATCACGTCCAGGTTCACTCCGCGGATGATTTCCACCGGGCCGAACGACTTGCGCAGATCGCGCAAGGAGAGCGCCGCATTGCGATCGATATCCGTCATGGCTTGGCCTTCACCGCAGCGGAGGCGGCTGCATCGCTATCTAGCGCCTTGCGCGATGCGACGCGCCAGAGCACGGCGCCCGCTGCGAGCAGCAGGGCGGTCGCAAGCCACACCGGCGCGCGTCGAACATCGGTGGCCGTGCCGAAGAGCGTGAGCACGGCACCTTTTTCTTCGACTTGGCTCAACAGCCACCCGGCCTCGACTGCCAGTATCGTGCCCGCGACGAGCAGCACGAGGGCGATGCCGCGCGCAAGCTCGAACGGCAGGCGCAGCGCCAGCCGTTCCTGCTGCGCGAGGCCGCGGAAGTGCTGCACCACGCCCGAAAGGCCTTGCGGCGCGAACAGCACCGTGCCCACGAAGATGATGCCCAGGTACAGCTGCCAGGCCTCGGTCCGGTGCGCCACGTCCAGGCGCAACCAGGTGAAGAACACCGCCCCGAGAATGGGGCCGGCAAATGTCGATGCGCCACCAAAGACCACCATGATCAGCACCGACGCGGACGTCTCGATGCCGAGCGCATGCGGCGTCAGGATTTCGTAGTTGATGGCGAACAGGCCGCCTGCCAGGCCCGCGAAGATCGACGACGCCGTGAACATTCGCCAGCGCACTTGCGACGCGTCGTAGCCCACGAAGGGCAGGCGCTCAGGGTTGTCACGCAAGGCTCGTGCGATGCGTCCCAACGGCGTACGCGTGAGCAGGTACATCAGCACCACGGCCACCAGCGTCCATGCCGCGATCAGGTAGTAGACCTGCCGCTCGCTCGCGAAGTCGATGCCGAACACTGGCAGTGCCGAGGTCCGGTCGCCGCTGCGGCCCTGGTCGCCGCCAAAGAACCCCAGCAGCACAGTGGTCAACGCCACCACGAGCTCGGCAAAGCCCATCGTGATCATGGCGAACACGGTGCCGCCACGGCGCGAGGCCAGCCACCCGAAGGCCAGGCCGGCCAAGCCGCCGAATGCGGCACCCGCCAGTGGCACCAGCGGCAGCGGGACAGGCAACTGCGCGTTGGCGATGCTCTGCAGCGCGTGCACCGTTGCATACCCGCCCAGGCCCATGAAGACCGCGTGACCGAACGAGAGCAAGCCGCTTTGCCCGTATAGCAGGTTGTAGGAAACCGCGAACACGATCGCGATCGTCGCCTGGCTGAGGGCGGACATCGGGATTGACTTGCCGGAGAGCAACGGCGCCGCAATCAGCGCGACCGCGAACAGCAACCAGGGCCAGCGACGTGTGCGCGCAGGCGCGGAAGCGATGGAAGATGTAGAAGGTCTGCTCATAGACGACGCCCGAACAGGCCCTGCGGTCGCCAGGCGAGCATCAGCACCATCAACACATAGGGCAGCAGTGGCGCCGCATGCGAGGACTTCATCGACCACAGCTCGTACAGCGGGGTGTCGGGTCCCAGGGTCCAGCCGACACTCGCCAGCAGATCCACTGCAGAGAAGCTGGTGGCCAGCAGGAAGGTCTGCAGCACGCCGATCAGGAGCGAGGCGACCAGGGCGCCCGTCAAAGATCCCAGCCCGCCCACGATGACCACGACGAAGACGATGCCTCCGAGTAGCGCAGCCATGTCGGGCGCGGTGGAGAAGGTGTTCCCGGCGATCACCCCCGCCAGGCCGGCCATGCCGCAACCCAGTCCAAAAACCAGGCTGTAGATGCGCGGAACGTCGTGGCCGAGCATGCCAACCATCTGCGGGTGGGTGACGGCCGCCTGGATGATGATGCCGGTGCGGGTGCGCACCAGCACCAGGTAAAGGCCCACGAACATCGCCACTGCAATGACCATCATGAACAGCCGGTAGGCTGGCACGCCGGTGGAGAAGAGGTGGAAGGCGGTGAACGACAACGACTCGGGCACCAGATAGGGTTTGGCGAGGCGGCCCCATACGATCTGCACGAGCTCCTGGATGATGAGCGCCACGCCGAAGGTGAACAGCAGTTCGGCGACGTGTCCGTGTTGGTGTACCCGGCGCAGTCCCCACCGCTCGATGCCGACACCGAGCAGGGCCACGGCCAGCGGCGCGATCAGCAGCGCAGGCCAGAACCCGATCGCGGTGCTGATCTGGTAGGCGAAGTAGGCGCCCAGCATGTAGAAAGAAGCATGGGCAAAGTTCAGCACGCCCATCATGCTGAAGATCAACGTCATGCCGCTCGACAGCATGAACAGGAGCAGCCCGTAGACCAATCCGTTCAGCGCGGAAACCGAGAGAAGCTCTGCCACAGGCTGATCCTCAGCCCGGTCGCTTCATCTTGCAGGTGGACGCAGGAAGGATGTCCTTCGCCTCGTAGCGCGCCACCGTCCGGTAGCTGTAGGGCGTGTTCTCCAGCCCGCGCTTGACCTTGTCGGAATAGACGCCTATGAATATCGGCGTGACGGCCTGGTGATCGTCTCCGCGCACGCTGACCTCGCCAAGCATCGAGCGCGTGGTCACGCCGCTGTCCAGCTGCTTGGCGACCTTGGCCACGTCGTTGGACTTGGCCCGGCGCGCGGCCTCTGCGAGCAGGTCGAATCCGTAGATCATTTGCATCTGGTAGAAGTCGACCTTCTGTTTGGCCAGCATCTCGTCGTTGTATTTCATGTCGCCCGCCAACTCGCCGTTGGGCATGAAATCGTTGACCCAGACCAGGCGCTCCTTGCCCAGCGCTCCCAGCGCTGTGGGAAGGCCTACACCGCCTGCGGTGTAGGCGTAGACAAATCCGGTCCAGCCACTTTCATTGGCCGCCTTCATCAGGCCGACCGCATCGCCGCCGAACAGCCCTGTAACGACACCGTCTGCCCCGGAGGCACGGATCTTGGCGATGTAGGGCGCGTAGTCCCGCACCTTGCCCAGCGGCACGCGTTCGACGCCGACGACCTCGACGCCCTTGGCCAGCCGCGGCAGCGCGGCCTGCACCGAGCTTTCGATGGCTCGGCCAAGGGAGTAGTCCGGCGTGATCAGGAACAGTTTCTTGGCCCGGCCATCGGTGGAGATGTATCGCAGCAACGCCTCGGTGCGCGTTGTGACGCGCGGACTGAACGAGAAGCGCCAGTAGCTGCACAGCTCGCCGGTCAGAGCCGGATCCGTATTCGTATGGTCGAGCAGCATCACGGGCGTTTCCGGATTGCGGCGGTTGTATTTGTCGACCGCATCGCCCAGCGCGGCGCCAACCGCAGAACTTGTGCCCTGGATGACGTAGCGGATGCCGCTTTCCACCGCCTGTCGCAGGAGCACCTGTGCCTTCTCTGGATTGCCTTCGCTGTCCATGGCCACCAGCTCCAGCTTCTGCCCGTTCATCCCGCCGGCGTTGTTGATGTCGTTGAATTTGGCCTGCAGGTGCTTGGTGGAAGACTCACCGATGGGCGCCAGCGGGCCGCTCAAGGGGTCGATTTGAGCCACCCTCAGTGTCTCGGCAGCCTGCGCCGTCAGCGCAAAAGCCAGGCTGAGGCTCAAGCCCAGCAGGGAAGGGGAAAACCGGGCACGGAAGTCCTTGAAGTCGATCATGTGAGTCTCCTTAGTTATGAATCTCGAGAGCTGGCGATGGCTTGACACCACCCGTAAACGATTAATCGAATATCTGCTCGATTTTCGAAATTCTATTGAGGTTTATCACATTTGTCATCACATCAAGGGCATGCTTTTCAGGCCGTGGCCGGTTTTTCGTAGCGCAGAGGCGGGTGCTTCACGCCGGAGAGCTGATTGCTTGCGAAAAGCTCGGCGCCATAAAACGAATCAATCGAGTGCTGCTCTCCCACCGCCCGAGCATGCAATGTCGACAGGTCGCGTGGATCTGCTGGCGCGAGGCTCACATGCCCATGGGCGCGGGGATGGAGCAGGGCAGGGCGGATTGCATAGTCGTCTTCGTGGCTGGGCGCAGATTGACCCAGGAGATCGCCCTAGCTGTCCAGAAGGAACCTGAATGCCGCTCCTTCGCGCTTGGCGCAGCAGGGTGCAAAGTGGGCAGGGAGTATTCGCGTTCTGGTGTCCGCAACGCGTTCCAGGAAGTCGCGCCTTGTCTTACGTGCTACATCAGGCAATTCGCAATGGCTGCTGTTCCAATCGGGATGAACGGCCTGGATGGGATGATGAATCATGTCGCCAGTTGCGATGGCGGTGTCCGCCCCGGAACTGATTCTCACGGATACATGTCCCGCAGTGTGGCCCGGCGAGGGCTCTAGCGCTACGCCGCCGCACACTCCATGGTCCGTTGTCACCATGCGCAGCTGGCCTGAATTGACAACCGGCAGTACAGAGTCTTGGTACAGCAGCTGATTCACCAGAGAGCCGGCCGCTCCGCGCGCTTTGAGGGAGGCCAGTTCGGCATCGTTTGACAGGTACTCGGCGTTGCGGAACGTAGGGACCCAAATTCCGTTCTCCAGGCGCGTGTTCCACCCCGCGTGGTCCAGGTGCATATGAGTGCACAAGACGACATCAATGTCTTCTGGCTCGAATCCGGCCGCAGCCAGGTTCTCGATGAAGGGGAAATTCGCATTCGTCCATTCGGGTTTTTGCCTGCCCGGCTTTTCGTTCCCGACGCATGTGTCAACGAGCACGTTCTTTCCGCCCGACTTGAAGACATAGGCCTGCACGACGCTTTTCAGCGCTTTCAAGGAGGGATCGTAGAGCTCCGGCAGCATCCATGAAAACTCGGCGGCAAGGCTTTGTTCAGTGGCGTCGGGGAAAAATTTGAGCGCGTCAAAACGCGTCTGAGCGTCTTCCACCACGACTGAGACAAGTATGTCGCCCACCTGTACAGCCATTGGAGTCGTTGTCATGCTCGAAACCCGCAGTTTTTAGGTTGAGAGGAATGCAAATCTACTCGTCGGACTTGAAGCCTGACGCAGCGACTACCGAGCCCCAAACTTCACGCTCGTTGACAGCGAGTTGTATGTACTCGGTAGCCCCCGCGTCGACGGCAGCGCGAGAGCCAGGCCGAGCAGGGGACGGGCAGGCCGGGCATGGCGATCACGCCGTGACCAGCGATGATGTATAGCGCAGAGGCAAATGCTTCACGCCAGAGACCTGATTGCTCGCAACCATCTCGACAGGGCCGTCGATCTCGACCTTGTCGATGCGCTGGAGGAATTCGGTCAGGAAGGCCTTGAGCTCCAATCGGGCGAGATGCTGGCCCAGGCAGTTGTGGACGCCTGATCCGAGGGCGAGGTGCCGGTTGGGCGTGCGGTCGATGCGGAACAGGTGGCCATCGGGGAAAATCTCTTCGTCGAAGCAGGCCGACGGGAAACACATCATCAGCTGGTCGCCCTTCCTGATCTGCTTGCCGCGCAGCACGTAGTCTTCGGTCGCCGTGCGCATGAAATGGCGCACGGGGCATGTCCATCGCAGGATTTCCTCGACGGCCGGTGCCATCAGTTCCGGCTCGCGACGCAGCCGTTCCAGCTGTTCGGGATTCCGCAGCAGCGCCAGCAGGCCACCCGCCAGAGCCGATGCGGTGGTGTCATGGCCGGCCGTGGAAATGACCAGGAAGTAGCCCAGGAGATCCAACGGGGCGAGCGGCTTGCCATCGACCTGCGCATTGACGAGTAGCGTGGCCAAGTCCTGTTCCGGCTTTGCCCTACGTGCTTCGATCAGGGCATTCATGTGGCCAAGGAAGGCGCTGAACACTTCCCTCTTGGCGATGGATCGCGCGACGGGATCCATCTTGGACTGCTCGTCCTGCGGCGCCAGCAGTTTCTGCGTGAGAATCAGAAGGTCAGGGTGCCTCTCCTCGGGCATGCCCAGCAGCGACATGATCACGCGCAGCGGATACCAGGGCGCGATCGCTTTCGCGAAGTCGCAGCGCTCGGTCTCGAGCATCAGGTCCACCATCTCGGTGGCGCGTGTGCACACCATCTCATCGAGTTGCTTGACGTTGCGCGGCATGAACCAGGCCTGGGTCAGGCCGCGCATGGCGCGGTGATCCGTGCCGTCCATCTGGATCAGGTTGCGCACGTACATCCCAGTGCCGTTGGTGTCTTTCAGGCGCTGGGCCCATTCCTCCACCTCGTGCAGGAAGGTCATGGGCGCGTTGATGAACTTGTCGTTCTGGCGTTCAATCTCCATGACATCGGCCTGCTTGGTCACAGCCCAGAATGGCGGGTATCCCTTGGCATGGGCCAGGTGGACCGGATCTTCGGCGCGAAGCCGGGCAAACACCTCCCGGCAACGCGCTTCGTCGGCAAAGAGGCGATGGCTGGCTAGTTCTTCGTCGAGTTCGGAAAGCGGCATGAAAAGTCTCCTTTGATTTTTTTGGGGCGGCGTCAGGATATTGGCAACCTCAATCCCTGCGCCATGACCACACCGGCCATCGCGCTTGGCCCGTCCGGCCTTGCAAAGTCGGGCCGGGGGTTTTACCGAATGCCGTATCGCACTGTTTGAATCGGGTCAGCTTCAACTTGAAGCGAGAACGCTGGACAGGTTGTGCCTGCCCAGCGCCGCTTCGTGAGTGTGGAATTGCGTTGCGAGCGTGCGCCGGAAGCGGTCACGCTGCCGAAGTTCCAGCGCCTTTGGCCATTACTTTGGCGCCATCGCGGTAAGAACGGCCACGCTCATCGCCTCGACACCGGTCTTGATCGATGGTTCGGGCACCGGTGCGAAGAAAGGCGAGTGATTGATGGGCAGTGGCTTGCCGCCCGGCTTCATCGACGCCAAGACCTCGTCTGGCGACAGTCCACCGATCGAGAAAAACATACCCGGCACGCCCGCATCGAGAAACTCCGAAAAATCTTCACTGGCCGGGTTCGGCGGCACCTGCACCACCTGCAGGTCACCAAAGCTGCGCTTGAGCGCCGCGACGGTGCGGCCAACCACGGCCTCGTCGTTGACCACCGCCGCACCGGCGGCCACCAGTGTGACGACCGGCTCAGGCGCGCCGCCCATCGTTGCGGATGCGTTGGCCGTGCGTCGCACACCGGCCAGCAGCTTCTCGCGCACCTCGGGCTTGTAGGAGCGGATGGTTCCACGCAACACCACCGTATCGGGAATGATGCTGCCGACCGTGCCACCCTGGATCGAGCCCACGGTGACAACGCCGAACTCGGCAGGGTCCTTCTCTCGGCTGACAACTGTCTGCACGTCGGTGATGAAGCGTGCGGCGATCGCGATCGGGTCGATCGTCTTGTCCGGTGTCGAACCGTGACCACCACGGCCTTTGAAAGTAATTTCCAGTGAGTCTTGATTGGAGGTGATCGCCCCGGCGCGATAGCCGATGGTGCCGTAAGGCGCCGGCGAGGCGTGAAGCGCAAAGGCAAAGTCCGGCTTCGGAAAGCGCGTGAACAGGCCATCGTTGATCATTGCCCTGGCGCCTGAGGCGGTTTCCTCGGCCGGTTGCGCCACGAACATCAGCGTGCCCTTCCATTGCCCCTTCATGGCGAGCAGCGTCCGCGCGGTGCCCACCCAACTCGCCATGTGGATGTCGTGGCCGCAACTGTGGGCAACAAACGTCTCGCGCCCGTTGGATTGCGCCTTGACCTTGCTCGCGTACGGCAGTCCGGTTTTTTCCTCCATCGGCAGCGCATCCAGTTCGGTGCGCACCAGCACCGTGGGCCCGACACCATTCTTGTAGATCGCGACAACGCCGGTACCGCCGATCTTCTCGGTCACCTCAAAGCCGAGCTTGCGCATCTCGCCGGCCATCCTCGCGGCGGTCTTCATTTCCTGAGAGGAGAGCTCAGGATTGGCGTGCAGGTCCTCTTAGAGCACCTCGAGCGAGGGATACATGCCGCTGACGAAGGGTACGACTTGCCCGTGCAACGTCGAGCTTGTCTGCGCCTGCGCCACGACAACGCTGCAGAAAGCAAAAGCGCAAGCGCCTGAACGGAATTTTCTTGAACGCATGAATGGCTTTCCCTACAAGAATCGAAATTAATTCGGTGGCGTCACCTGAGCGCACGCCGCAGCTGCGCGCAGCGGCACTGCCCTGGATGCTGTCGGCAACTGTCGATTTCCGCTGAAGGCACTGGCTGCTCCACCAGAGCCGTCCTTGGAACTCGGTCGAGTTGCTCCTCGCCAACGTCAGGTCATTTGCCGAGCCGATCAAGCCACGCGCTTCATTGAGACGGTTTGAGCCAGCGTGTACTCCAGCAGGCCTTCCTGCCCGTTCTCCACGCCGATGCCCGACTGCTTGTGGCCGCCCAATGGCTTGTGCGGCGAGGCGGTCTGGATCTCGTTGATCCACACGGTGCCGGTCTGAAGTCGGGCAGCGATGGAGAGCGCGAGCTTCTCGTCCTTGCACCACACAGAGCCGGCCAGGCCATGCTCGCCGGCGTTGGCACGGGCGACGACCTCGTCCACGTCCTTGAACCGCATCAAGGCACGCAAGGGGCCGAACGGCTCTTCCCTCAGCATCAGTGCGTCGGCCGGCGGGTTGTCCACCAGCGTGAGCGGGAAGAACAGGCCCGGGCCCGGCGGCAAGTCCCCCCCGGCCAGCAGCTTGTAGCCATTGCGCTTGCAGTCGTCGAGCGCCTGAACTAGGCGGTCGTACTGCGGGCGATTCTGGATGGGGCCGTAGTCGATTCCTTCCTGGTCGCCAGGACCCACACGCGCGGCCTTGGCGAGCGCTACGAAGGCTGCGGCGAAGCGGTCGTAGATGGCTTCGTGCACGAAAAGGCGTTTGGCAGCGATGCAGATCTGACCGCTGTTGTTGAAAGCGCCGACGAAGACTTCCTTGGCCACCGCTTCGACATCGACGTCCGGCATCACAATGGCCGCGTCATTCCCGCCCAGTTCCAGCGTCAGGCGCTTGAGGTTGACCGACGCGCTCTGCATCACACGCCGGCCGGTGGCGGTAGAGCCGGTGAAGGACACCTTGTCGATGCCCGGGTGTGCGGTGATCCACGGACCGAGGGCATCGTCGCCGTTGATGATGTTGAGCACGCCCGGCGGCAGCAGGGGACGCATCAGCTCGCCCAGTCGCAGGGTGGTCAGTGGCGTAAACGGCGACGGCTTGAGCACCATGGTATTGCCGGTCAGCAGCGCGGGCGCGATCTTCCACGCCGCCAGCACGATGGGGAAGTTCCAGGGCACGATGGCACCGACCACGCCGATGGGCACGCGGTGCACCTCGACCAGTGCGGTGGGCGTGTCCTGCAGCACGTGCGGCGGGATGCTCATCTTGGCGTATTCCGCGTACCAATGGGCCGCGCCCGCGATTTCGAGGCGCGCCTTGGGCAGCGGACGGCCCTGTTCGCGCGTGAGCAGTTGCGCCAGCTCTTCCTGGTGCTCCATATAAAGCTTGGCCAAGGCGCCGAGTGCGGCCTGGCGCTCCGTCCATGGCCGGGCAGCCCAGGCCGGCTGCGCTGCGCGGGCCGCGGCCACCGCCTGGTCCAATTGCTCTCGCGTGGCGATCGGCGCCTGCGCGAACACCTTTTCCGTGGCCGGGTTGATGACGCCGTGCGTGGACGCTGCGGCGAGCGCGCGGCCGTTGACGGTCATATGGAAGGCTGTCGCCTCGGGGGCTTCTACGTTTGACATGTTCGGGGACCTTGGATGATGAGTATCAGTGCGGCGTTTCAGACTTCGACCACGAGTCGGGGTGTGAGAGAGCGTGAACAGCAGGGCATGAAGCAGTCGTTGCGTGCCCGGTCGGCTTCAGTGAGGTACTGGTCCCGATGGTCCGGTCGGCCTTCGAGCACGGCGGTGACGCAACTGCCGCACACGCCTTGCTCGCACGACCACATCACGTCGACGCCGGCGCGCGTGAGAGCCTGCAGCGCCGTCTCGTCGGCGGGCACCTGCACCGTGACACCACGGTTGGCCACGACGATTTCGAAGGCTGCATCGCCCGCCACGACGAGCTCGCCGCTGGCCTGGAACAGTTCCTGATGGAGTTGCGCGGCAGGCCAGCCCAAGCCTTCGGCCGTCTGCATCACGTGCGCGAGGTAGCCGGCGGGCCCGCAGGCGTACAGATGATCGCCAGCGCCGGGCGCGCCGATCACATGGGCGGCATCGAACGCTTGCTCGGCCCGGCCGTCGTCATGGTGGATGTGGACGGAGTCCGCGAACGGCGCGCGTCGCAGTCGTTCGACGAATGCGGCATGCGCGGCTGTGCGTGTCCCATAGTGCAATTCGAACGGCCGGCCCTGAGCGCTGAGTTGTTCGGCCATCGCCAGCAGAGGCGTGATGCCGATGCCGCCGGCCAACAGCAACACGCGGCCGTTGCCGTTCGCCAGCGGGAAGTGATTGCGCGGGCGCGAGACGCGTACCGTCTGACCGACCTGCCAACGCTCGTGGACCGCTGCCGAGCCGCCGCGTGACTGCGGCTCGCGCAGCACGCCGATCAGGTAAGCCGAACGCTGGGACGGGGCGTTGCAAAGCGAGTACGAGCGCACCACGCCCGGGGCGCATTCCACCAGCAGGTGGCTGCCGGCCTCGAACGGCGGCAGCGCCGCGCCGGCCGGATCGATCAACTCGAACGCGACGATCCCCTGGGCCTCGTCACGCCGCGACTTCAGCCGCAATGCAAGTTCGAGCACGGTCGACGGAGTGGATGCGAGTGAACGCGGTGGGGTGGACATGTGGATCGTTCTCCTTGATTTCGCGGCGGGCTTGACTCTAGGTGCACGGGCGTTCCAACACCATGACCCCAGGGGCCAGCGAAATTGGCCTTTCAGTCCACCGCGTGCGACCCCGGCCGTCTCACCCGCGCTGGAGACGGAGAGGCGAGAAGTCTCCCGTCTGCAGCGGGGATCGGTCAGGGCATCGAACAGCTGAAACTGCTGGCGTCATTGACGTTCCCGGAGCCGCTGTACTTCGGAAACGTGGGGTAGCGGCAAAGCGGGCGCGACAACACAATTGCACCCGATGCGTTCAATTTGGTGGCTGTCAGGTCGCCCGGAGCAGTTTTGGAGGCGACCCAGGCATCGAGGGCCGGCAGCAGCGCCGTCGTCAGGTCCGCTCCAGCGCCGCCACCGCAATGCTGCACGTTAGGCGCCGTATAGAGCCGCATGAATGCGTCCGCGTTCGACCCGACAGTGGCCTTCACGGCGCTGACGTAGTCGATCGTCCCCTGTGGAGACACGGCTATATCGGAAGTGCCTTGCCACACCAGCAGTTTGCCGCCGGCCGAGGCGAAAGGCCGCAAGTCTGCATCCGTGACATCGATCTGTGCCGCCAACGCCTCGACCACACGCGAGTTGGCCTTGAAGTCGTAGGTCAGCCAGTCGCTCGGCGGCGTGCTCGACAGCAAGTAGTCCACCACGGAGCGGGCGAACAACGGCGCCAACCCCGGAAATGCCGGATTGTTCTGCGGGTACCAGGTCGGCCAAGACATGCCGCTCTGCGAAGCCTCCTCGCCCCAGAAATGGTAGGGCGAGAAGCTGGTGACGTAAGGCGTCGCCGATGTCGCACCGCTGCCGACCGTCGGCGACGTCTGCGCAGTCAGCCCGGCGATCTGTGGATCGGACAGACAAGCGTCTCCAGTGTCGCCGCCATCCGCGCATCTCAGTGACGAGAGATTGAAAGCAGCCGTGCAGGCGCTCACGTTGGCGATGATTCCGTCGGCCACGCCATCCAGTCCATCGCACGCGGCCAGCACTGCACCGCCAAGCGTCGTCCACTTGCCTGGAGTCATGTTCCCGCCTGGCAGCGCCACCAGCCGGGCGGTCCGCTGGACGACCTCGCCCTGGCCGATGAACTGTCGCGCGGGCGCCTTGGCGATGACGCCGTCGAACATCGTTGGATAACGCAGCGCCGTCATCAGTCCCTCGCGGCCACCGTTTGAGCAACCTTCGAAGTAGGAAAGCGAGGGCGCTTGACCATAGACCTTCGACGTGATCGCCTTCGCGGTGGTCGCCACTGTCGGCACCGACATCCGAGCGAAGTTCTCGAGCGCGACCGGATCATTGACGGCGAAGGAGGCATCGAGCGAGGTGCCGGTGTGACCGCTGTCGCTCGAGACGTCCACATAGCCCAAGCTAAGCGACGGGGTATCTACAGGAGGAATGCTGCCGTTGAAACCACCCCCGCCGCTGTAGTGAAGCTTGCCGTTCCAATTCGTCGGAAGGCGCATCTCGAAGTTGAGTTTCGGAGGTATCCGCGCCGTCACCTTGCAGTAGTCCGGCGTCGCAGGAGTCGGCCCCGATGTGGGTGCCGCCGCAACCATCGCTGCGGCATTGATCGATGCGCCGGCGATCGACTGACCGGCCAGGCCCGCGCAGGACGCTGCGGTGACCGTTGGAAGGGCCGGCTGAGTTACGCCGCCACCGCCACCGCCACCGCCACCGCCACCGCCACCGCCACCGCCACCGCCACCGCCACATCCTCCCAGTCCGAGCACAGCGGCAATCAGCAGCGCATTGGACAGCCTTGATCGGTTGCTGAAGGGGCATGCGCTGGCCCGCAGGACGGATTCCGTTTGTTCGTGCATCTTGTCTCCGTGTGTGCCGGTCAGAGCCGGCGATATGTTGTGAATGAAAGAGTGGTACCTGGAAAGCTCGGCCAGCTACGGTGGCCCCAAGACCTGCGAGCACGTTCGGCAGGGTATGGGCGAAGCGTGGGCAGGGGCGGGCGCGGGCCGGGTATCGATCCGCATCCCAGATGGCGCGGCGGCGTTGACTCTAGGGATCTCCGCGTGCCACCACCATGACCGGAGCGGCCAGCGAATTTGGAATTTCGAGTCAATCACGTGGCATGCGAGCGCAAGTGAACCTCAGTTGACCAATGCTTTGCCATAGAGTCCAGCGACCACGCGCATCGGAAATTTGGCTGTAGCGTCAGCCGCGACAGGAAGGCCTCGAAGGCGGCCTGCAGTCCGCGCATCGATTCGTTATGCAGCACATTCCTGGTGGCCGCAGGGGCCGGACGGAGCGGGTGTCTGGCAACTTCCAGTCTTTCAAACCCAATCCGGACGAACACCGCTCACAGACCATCGGAGCTTCACGCCTAGCTCTTGGCGGTCAGGTCGGCAAGCCTGGTCACCAAGCTGTCGACAGGAACGCCTGCGGAACGGAAGATGGCTAGCGCATCGTCCGGCCCCCGCCACGCGACTCCTGGGCCCAGCACCCACACAGCTTCTGACAGAGCGACTTGCTCGCTTTGAAGGATGGTCAGTGCTGCCTCCTCCAAACCTTCAGTCGAGGCCGGGACGATCACGGCAATCAGTTCGGTGGTCTCACCCCAAAGTTTTTTCAGTGCTGCGAGCAGGTTGGCGTCGCATCCAAACACGATCCACTTTCTCGGCTCCGCCGAAGTGGTGGTCAAACCCTCCATCAGGATGTCAACTTGCTGCTCCGGCAGGCCAAAGCAAACGATCGCAGTCAGCTTTTTCATTGAGAGCTTCGATACAGGCCAGCTCGGCTGGCCGCTCGCTCGAGCCTCACGCAGCGAACGGGAGACTCTCTCCAAGGAGGAGGAGGATGGCGAGCTCACTTCGTTTCCGCCGGCGCTGCGGCAACGCTCACGAAGCCGGCTTCGACGCGCGCTGGATAAGTCCGCAGTGCGACAGAGCACGGCGGGGACACGACTGCGCCCGTGCGGATGTCGAAGACGCCACCATGCAGCGGGCACTGCACGCGGTGGCCCTGCTGGCCTCCTTCCGTCAGCCAGACCCGTCCGTGCGTGCACGCGGCATCGGTCACGAAGACCTCGTTACCGACCCGGAACACTGCAAGTTGACGCGACCTCGGCCCCGCAACGCGCATCGGAATGCCTTCGAGGACGGTTGACCACCTGCACAGGCGCACAGTCAAATTCTTTCAATCCAAGCGAAGGCCATCGGCCTCGACAGCGACGGTTTGCGTGGCGCGAACATGCGGGTCATAAGGCAACTCTCTACTGGCGTGGGCTGTCATGCCTGCGACTGGATTGACGCCGAGACCCGCAATTTTTCGCGCAGCAACGGCAACCGGTCCTGCCCAAAGTACATATCCGACCCATTGAGGTACATCGTTGGGGACCCAAAGGCGCCGCGGGCGATGGCTTCGTCCACGTTGGCGCGGAGTTCGGCCTTCACGCCGGGCAGCGCGATCTGTTCAAGCAGCCACTTCGGATCGACATCAACCTCTTCGCACAGCCGTGCCAGGACGGCATCCTCAGAGATCAGCTCCTGTCGGCCGAAGTAGGCGCGAAACGTGGCGCGAGCGAAGGAAACAAGCTTGCCGTAGGGTTCCAGGACGATGCAGGCACGCATTGCCTTGACGCTGTTGACCGGGTGACCTGCGGGCGGAAAATGAATCTCGACTTTCGAGAGTGCTGCCCAGTCCGCCAGATCCTTGATCATGTAGTCGGTCTTGCGTTGCGGTCGACGGTCCATCGACTTGAAGAACTCGACGCCAGGATTAACGGCGTTGAAGATGCCACCCACGAGGATTGGCTTCCAGGCAATGTGGACGCCGAACTCGGCTGCAAGGGGTTGAACGCGCTCGAACGCCAGGTAGGTCCAGGGGCTGGAACAGTCGAAGTAGAACTCGAGTTGATGCTTCATGGTTGCCCTTTCCCCCGCTCGACGCCTGCGGCGGCCGCTCCGAATAGGTAGTGGCGCGCTCGGTTGTCAAACTGCCCAGTGGATGCAACCTCGTCCGTGCCGACCGCGAGGCCTTCCTGCAGTCGTGTCCGAGCTCTCAAGGCCGTGTACCAGCGCTTGATGTGTGGCCAATCGTCCAGCGTGAAGCCCTGTGCCTTGTGCGTCATGACCCACGGGAAGCACGCCATGTCCGCGATCGAGTACTCACCCGCGACGCAGTCGCCAGTACGTTCAAGCTGGGCATCCAGAACCGCATACAGGCGCTTGGCCTCCGCGGCATACCGCTCGATTGCGTAGGGGAGCTTTTCCTTGGCATACAACTTGAAGTGGCCGTGCTGCCCCAGCATCGGGCCCAGGCCCGACACTTGCCACATCAGCCATTGATTGACGGCAGTGCGTGCGCGTGGGGCGCGGGGCAAAAATCGCCCCGTCTTCTCGGCAAGATAAGTCAAGACGGCGCCGCTCTCGAATACCGCCAGAGGTCCAGCTGCGTCTTGCGGCTCGTGATCGACGATGGCCGGAATCCGGTTGTTCGGGCTGATTGCAAGAAAGTCGGGACGAAACTGATCGCCCTCCTTGAGCTTCACTCGGCGCAGCGTGAAAGGTAGTTCGCACTCCGCCAGCATGATGGAGACCTTCCATCCATTGGGCGTGGGTGCATGGAAGAGTTCGATCATGAATGGGTGTGCCTATTCCAAATCCAGGCGACAAACTGCCATCGTGCTGCGACGGGGCGTCCCTGCGGTTTCCGTGCAAGTCGGTCGGACTCTAAACCTGCAACGCTGTGGTGGCACCGGCGGTTTTCTGGGGCTGCTGTGAGTTTTTATGATTTGCCAGCACGGTTTGCGCCGCCCCAACATGCGAGTCATGATCGAAGTCGATACCCTCCGCGACCTGCGCGACCACGTGGGCCAGTCCGCTGGCCCGACAGACTGGATCAACGTTGACCGGGAGCTGATTGAAGGCTTCGGTCTGGCCACCCGTGACCTGAACTGGTACCACTTCGACCACGAGCGAGCGTCTCGGGAATTGCCGGGCGGCAAGGTCATCGCGCATGGACTGCTGCTGCTGGCGCTCATCCCCGGCCTGACCCCGCAGTTGATGCGGGTGCGCAATCACCACAGCGTACTGAACTACGGCTTCGATCGCGTTCGCTTCACTTCAGTCGTACCGATCGATTCGCGGGTGCGTCTGGGAATGAAGGTCAAGGCAGCACGAGAGACCGCCAAGGGCACGTTGATCGAGCGCGAGTGCGTTTTTGAACTCGAAGGCAGCGAACGGCCGGCGCTCGTTTGCGACTGGCTCGCGGTGATGCTCGCATGAGCACCGGCGAGCTGCTTGAACTGTGCACATGGCAGGCGCGCGTCGGCGGGTTGGACACTGCGATTCAGGCGTTGCAAGCTGCGCCCAGATTGCAGGGAGACGACGGCGACGGACTGGCTGCTGCGTGGACTGCGGACGCCGGGCCGCTGAACCGGTTGATCCACCTTTGGGGATACCGGGGAGCCCCGCAGCGTGCGCAGCTGCATGCCACCGCTGCACAAGGTCCGACGCCGCCGATCGATGTCTGTATCGGCTTTTCCAGCGAGCTGCTCGAGCCGTTGCCATTCTCTCCGCCGCTGCGGCCACGAGATCTCGGCAGCTTCCACGAGTTCCGGATCTACACCTATCCAACCTCCACCATTCCAGATCTCGTCGAACGCTGGTCGCTGGTCATCGAATGGCGCAAGACGCTGTCTCCTCTGGTCGGTGCCTGGATCACGCCGGCGGCAACTGGCTCGAGTCTCACGCGTCTGGTGCATTGCTGGGCCTACCGCGATGCCAACGAGTGGCAGACAGTGCGCGCTCTGGCTCGGCGATCCGGCCGTTGGCCGCCGCCGGCCGCGGGCAGGCCAACCGCCGTCCTAGAGCAATCCAGCTACGTGGCGCTCCCCGTGAGTTTGCGTCCCCATACCGAACGCTGAACGCGGACGCGTCAGCAAAGCTGGCAGGGCCGTGAGCATTCTCGTCTTGCGCCCGCTGGGCGCCGATCTAACACTCAACTACTTTTACTTAACCACGCGACGCCCATGACGCTCGAAGTCGAAACCGGACAATTCGCTCAGGCCAATGGCCTGAACATCCACTACCACGCGCTTGGCGAAGGCAAGCCGGTGATCCTGCTGCACGGCGGCGGGCCGGGTGCGGCAGGCTGGAGCAATTACTCGCGCAACATCGAGCCGCTGGCGCGCACCTTCCGCACCGTTGTCATCGACCTTCCAGGCTTTGGCAAGTCGGACAAGACGGCCAGTCAGGGCAGCGTGTTCGAGTTCATGTCCGACGCCGTCGTCGGTGTCATGGACGCTTTGAAGATCGACAAGGCCAGTTTCATCGGCAATTCGCTGGGGGGTGGAACGTCTCTCAAGACTTGCGTGCGCCATCCCGACCGGGTCGACCGGATGGTTCTGATGGGTCCGGCCGGCAGCCTGCCGATGTTCACCATGCTGCCGGAGGGAATGCGGCTGCTGCGTTCCTATTACAGCGGCACAGGCCCTTCGTTGGAAAAGCTCAGGACTTTTCTCGAGTACCTTGTGTTCGATCCGTCCCAGATCCCGGAAGAGCTTCTGCAGGCGCGCTACGAACTCAGCTGCAATCCGGAGGTCATGGCCAACCCCCCGATGAAGAACATGGGCAAGCAATTACCCGCCGATCAACTCTGGCGCGACAACCTGTCCGCGCTCCCGCACAAGACGCTTCTCGTCTTCGGAAGGGAGGACCGCACTGTGCCCCTCGATGCGGCATTCATTCTGCTGCGGACACTTCGTAATGCCTCGCTGCACGTGATGCCGAACACCGGCCATTGGGCGCAGTGGGAGAGGGCCGACGAGTTCAATCGACTGTGCGAGGACTTCCTGGCGTGACAACGGCGGGGCGGCTGAAGGGGAGGGTCGTTGTCGTCACCGGCGCCTGCGGCAGCATCGGGCGCGCCACGACACGCCGTCTCGCGATCGAAGGCCCTCAAGCCGTCGTGGCGCTGGACGCACAGAGCGATTTCGACGGTCTGGCCGACGAGGTCCGTGCCGCGGGCCCTGACGTCCTTTGCCTGTCCATCGACTGCACCGAGCCGGACGCCATCGCGGCCGGGTTCCGGCAGATCCACGACCGCTTCGACCGGGTGGACGTGCTGGTCAACACGGTCGGCGGCAGCGTGCGCGGGAAGGTTGGCGAGTTCTGGTGCTCCGAGCCGGCGACCTGGCGCCGCGTCATCGATCTGTCCCTGCTCAGCGCGATGAGGTGTGCACGTGAAGTGGTCCCGGGCATGCGCGAGCGCCGTCAAGGGAACATCGTCAACATCGCCTCCAGCGCTGCCACACTGCCCATTGCCTCGATGGTGGACTATGGCGCAGCGAAGGCAGGCGTGCTCGGGTTCACCCGGGGTCTTGCGCTGGAGCTGGCCCCATTTGGCGTGAACGTGAACGCGGTCTCACCGGGGCCCATCGACACCTTCGGTCTGCAACAGCTTCCCCAAGTGCGTCAGCGCAGCCTTGAGGGCGTTCCGATGGGGCGGCTGGGCCGGCCGGAGGAGATCGCCGCTGCGGTGGCGTTCCTGGCGGGTGACGACGGCTCCTTCGTCACCGGTCACAATCTGCAGGTCAACGGCGGCAAGGCCTTCAGCTGAGCGGCTGCGCGGCGTCGCCGTAAGGGTCGTTGCCCCATCCCATGCTCTCGCTCCATGCAGCCACGGACCGTTCGGTGTCCCGGCCCTGTTCCTGGAGCCATTCGATGAATGCCTGGACCACCGGGTCGACGGAAGGCATGTTGACGAACGAGGCCAGGTGAGGAACACGTCGCGCGGCGTGCAGGCCAAAGGGCGCAACGAGCTGCCCGGAGAGGATGTTGTCGAACACGTGCGACAACGGTGCGATCACCACGCCAAGGCCTTCGGTTGCAGCCTGGATCGCGAAGTACAGTTGCTCGAATTCCAACGTACCTTTGTGGGGCAGGTCCGTCATGCCCGCGGCAGTCGACCACTCATGCCAGGCATCCCTTTTGGTGGAATAGGAGATCAGGGTGTGCTGGCGCAGGATTTCCGGATCCGGCTTCTGCGTTGTGCCGATTAGATCGACGTGGCAGATGGGCAGGAAGAGCTCCGTCATGAAGGGCAGCGACGCGCTCCAGTTTTGCCCGGTTGGGTAGTAGCGGATCGCCAAGTCGTAAGCGTTGTCCTGGAAGTTCACGGGCGCCAGCGAGGTCGTCATCCGGATCTCGACATCCGGGCGGCGGCGCTGAAAACCCGACATGCGCGGAATCAGCCAGCGCATGGTCAGGGTCGGGCCGGCGTTCACGCGCAACGTGCTGGCCGCGTTCTCCTTCAGGGCCAACGAAGCCACCGACATCCGATCGAACAGTGCCGTCAGCTCGTTGCAATAGGCTCGGCCACTTTCGGTGAGCTGCAACTGCGACGGTGTGCGGCGAAAGAGAGGCCTGCCGGCCCAACCCTCGACCAGCGCGACATGACGAGATATCGCGCCGTGCGTGACGTGCAATTCGGCGGCAGCCTTGGTGAAGCTAACGTGACGCGCCGCAGCTTCAAAGGCGCGCACCGCGTTCAAGGGGGGGAGTTGTCTCACGAAGTTCAGTATATTCGCCGACGCCGCAACCCGTCATGCGGCCATTGACCAGCCTCGGATTCACGGCCAACAGGTCGTCTGGTTCGAGTTCGCAACGCGTCATCACGCCAAGTCGAAAGCCCCAGAGCAGCGCATCGGCGGTTCCCACCCGAAGGCCGCGCAGCGGTCCCAATGTCGATGGTCCCGATGGTGTTGAGGCGCTCCACCATATCCGGAGCGGACGTGCTACGGACGAGAAAGTTTGTCATGGGCTCGTCAGAGAATCTCATGCGACCCCTCCCGCGGCCCGGCACCATACTTCCGCGACACGACTCTTGAAGGGGCAGCGGAAAATGGACAAAGATGGCAAGTCGACGGGGCCGCTGGCGGGCTACCGGGTGCTCGAGTTCGCCAACATGATTTCGGGGCCGTTCTGTGGGCAGATGTTGGCCGACCTCGGAGCCGACGTCGTGAAAGTGGAGTCGCTGGAGGGCGATGGCTTCCGGGCGCTGCGCCCGGAGCATGGCGGACTGGGTGCGCATTTTGCGCATTTCAACCGAGGCAAGCGCAGCGTCAAACTCGACCTCAAATCGGAAAAGCATGTGACCGTCGCACTGGATCTGGTGCGAAAGGCAGACGTCGTCATTGACAACTTCCGTCCCGGCGTCATGAAGCGGCTGGGCCTGGACTACGAGACCTTGAGGCATTTGAATCCAGAAGTGGTCCACCTGAGCATCACGGGGTTCGGCGAAGACGGGCCCTACGCGCAGCGGCCCGCATTCGACCAGGTGATCCAGGCGATGACGGGCTTCATGTGGACTCAAGGAGAGGGCCGGGAGCCGCAGCCCATCCGCAACCCGGTGGTGGACAAGGTGACCTCCCTGACGGGCTGCAATGCGGTTGTCGCAGCCCTGCTGCATCGCGAACGCACCGGTTGCGGCCAGCACATCGGCGTGTCACTGCTGGACGCCTATGCGGCTTTCCTGATGGCCGGTCTGACCGTCAACGAGACGTTTGTCGATGCCGGCATTCCGCCCCTGCCTCCGCGGGCCGCTTACCGCGTGGTCTCCACGCGGGATGGCCACGTCATCGGCAACATTCATTCGAACGCCCAGTTCGCCGGCTGTGCGCGCGCATTCGGTCGCCCCGAGCTGCTGGACGACCCACGCTTCAAGGACCCGCGCAGTCGCCAAGGCAATCTGGCGGCGATGTGGTCGGAGCTCGCCGATGCGGCTCACCACCGCACCACCGACGAGATCCTGCAGGCAGCCATCGCGGAAGGCGTGCCGCTGGCGGCGGTGAATACGCTGGAGGAATTCCTGCACGACCCGCAGGTCGCCCACAACGAGGTCTTCGTGGACTACCACGATGCAAAGTTGGGCCGCATCAGGCAGCTCAACTTCCCGGCCCGGTTTTCTAAGTCGCCAGTCAACGTGAACGCGCGCGCCCCCATGTTGGGCGAGCACACGGACGAGGTATTCGCGGACTGGGGGCGGGAGGACAACGTACCGTGCTGACGCCACGCCCTTCAGAGAGGGACGCTGTCGTGCACTACGACGTGCGGCGGGGAGTGGCCGTGCTGACCCTTGACGGGCCGCCGACGAATGCGTTGTCCCATGCGGTTCGCTCCGGCCTGCTGTCGTCCATCTATCGCGCCGAGGACGATCCTGATGTCCATGGCATCGTTCTGACGGGGTCGGCACGCGCTTTCTGCGCAGGGGGCGACATCCGGGAATTCGGCACGCCCGCGCAGAAGCGCTCGCCTCGGCAGGTCGCGATCATGGAGGCGATTGACGCCTGCCCGAAACCTGTGGTCGCGGCCATCTCGGGTGTGTGCTTGGGTGGTGGGCTTGAACTTGCCATGGCTTGCCATGCGCGGGTTGCGTCCGCTGACGCGGTGTTCGGCCTGCCAGAGATTTTCCTGGGCCTCATACCGGGCGGCGGCGGCTGCCAACTGCTTCCCCGTCTGCTGGGCATGGAGGCAGCCACCGAGATGATCCTTTCGGGACGCAGGCAACCCGCACATGAACTGGCGGGGACGCTGCTGCTGGACCGGCTGGTCGAAGGTGATGCAGTCCCCGAGGCTATTCTGCTGACCAGCGTCTTGGCGGCCGGCTCCGTCCCGCTGCGCCGATCGCTCGACCTTCAGGTGTCCGAGTTCGACCGCCAGGCCTGGGCGTCTGATCGGCAGCGGTGGTTGGACCAGTCGCCCGGCGATCCCGCCGCGCGCGGCTGCCTGGACGCCATTGCACTGGCGCCTGTGCTCCCGTTCGGGGAGGGACAGCTGCGCGAGTTCCAGATCCTGATGGCGCTGATCGCCAGCCCGGAGTCACAAGCCCGCCGTCACCTGTTTGCCGCCGAGCGCCGGTTCGCGGCGATGCTGCGCCCCGGAAGCGGGCGGAACAACGACGCACGCCTCGAAGCGGCCCGTGCCCGCCTCCGGTTGGCTGCAGACCGGGCGTCAAGTGTCGGCGATGCAATGTTGCAAAGTGCGGCATTGGCGAACGAAGGGACTCGGTTGCTCCAGGAAGGCCTGCTCGAGCATGCCGCTCAAGTCGACCTGGTCTGCGTCTACGACCTCGGCTTCACGCGACGCGAGGGGGGAGCGATGTTCCAGGCTGACCTGAAACAGTTGCCAGTTGTGGTTCGCCGCCTGCAGTTGCAGGCGCGAGTGTCTCCTGCTGCCGATGCCGCTTTCTGGATGCCAGCCGAGCTGCTGTGCCAGCTGGCAGACGCTGGCGGGTCGCTGGCAGAGCAGGCCGCGCCTCAGGGGTCGACGCCTACCGCCACGCTTCAGGCGCCCCCGGTAACGTCAAGCGTCACTCCCGTCACGTAGGCTGCGTCCCGCGATGCGAGGAAGCAGATGGCGGCGGCCTGCTCGTCCACCGTCGAAGCCCTTCCCAGCGGAATGCGGTCGATGGCGGCTTCAAGTTGCGCCTGCGGCCAATGCGTCGCCGCAGCGGAGATGCGCTCGCTCATGGTCAGCCCCGGCGCGGTAGCGTTGACCGTGATGCCCCATGGGGCGAGCTCACGCGCCAGCTTGGCGGTGAAGGCCATGACGGCGCCTTTCGCGGCCGCATAGGCCACCGTCGTCATCCCCGTCTTTCCATAACCCGCCAGGGACGACAGGTTCACGATGCTGCCCGCGCGCTGTTGCTTCATGACCGGCACCGCAGCTCGCGTGAAGCGAACCATGGGCTGCAGGTTGAAGGCCATCATGCGGTCCCATTCCTCGTCGCTGGTGCGTTCGATGGGCTGGTTCGGGTCCGCGATCACCGTGCTGCCGCCCACGCAGTTGACCAGGATGTCCAGGCGACCAAAGGCCTCCAAGGCTGTGGCGATGGCGAGCGGCCCGGTCTCGGGTGCCGTCGCGTCCCCCTCCAGTGTCTCGATCGCGCCCGGACCCCAGGCCGCGTCCCGAAGTGCCGCGAGCTTCGCCGAATTCCTCGCCAAGGCCACGACCTTCGCACCTTCGTATATCAACCTCAGCACGGTCGCCTTGCCGATGCCCTCCGATGCCCCGGCGACCACCGCGACCTGATGTTTGAACCTCATGCGTTCTCCAGGGCGGCGACGCCGCTGAGGGCTGACTGTCAGGGGCTTCGTGCGTCGACGCACTGGCCATTTTCTGGTCCCGCTGTGACTTTTCATGACTTGCCCGCTCTGGGCTGCTCGATCGAATATCGAGCATCAGCAAAAGGCTTGATCGTCCGCGGACGAGCCGTCAACGGCGGCAGAGCTTTCAAACCACAAGGACAGCAAGTGATCGATTTCGAGATGACCGAGGAACAGGCGATGGCGCGCGATGCAATGCGCGATTTCGCCGCTGCCGAACTCCGCCCGGCCGCGCGTGCCAGTGACGACGGCGCCACCATCGCCCCCGAACTGAGGAACAAGCTCTGGTCCACCGGACTGGTCCAGTCCATGCTCGATGAAGCTGACAGCGATCAGCCAAGGTCTCGCATCCTCAACGCGATTGTGTTGGAGGAACTGGCCGCCGCCGACGCATCGCTGGCGCTGGCCCTCGCTGCGCCCATGTCCTTCGTACAGGCCATCCTGGACCACGGCAACGCCAGCCAGCGCGCAACCCTGTTGCCGGCCTTCCAGGGCCTCGACTTCAAGGCTGCGGCGCTCGCCGTCATGGAGCCGACCTTCGGCTTCGATGTGTCTGCCACGAGCACCGTGGCGGCGCGCGCCGGCGACACGTGGAAGCTTGATGGGCGAAAGTGCATGGTGCCGCTGGCCGGCGCGTGCTCGCACTTCATCGTCACCGCGCGCGACGGCGAGCGTCTTCGCGCGTTCGTCGTGGCCGCCAATCAGCCTGGCGTCAAGGTCCTGCCCCCGAAGGGCACCTTGGCATTGCGTGCCCTGGAAATGAGCGAGGTCGTGCTGGACGCGGTCACCCTCGGCGCCGACCAGCAGTTGGGTGGCGAGGAAGGCTGCGATGTCCAGTGCCTCGTGGATTCCGGTCGGGCGGCACTCGCCGCGGTCATGACTGGAATGAGTAGGGGCGTCCTGGAGTACGCCATCCCGTACCTGAAGGACCGTGTGGCACACGGCAGCCCTCTGGCGCGCAAGCAGGTCATCGCATTCCGGCTCGTGGATGCGCACATGGCGATTCAGGCCATGCGATGGATGGCCTGGCGCGCGGCTTGGTCCATCGAGTCCAACGAGGAGCCGACCCGGCATGCCCAGCTCGCTTTCACCTACGCCAGCGAGCAAACGATGACGATTGCGGACGAGGCGCTGCAAGCGTTTGGCGGCCATGGCTTCGTGCGCGCCCACCCGATTGAGATGTGGTACCGAAATGCGCGTGCGCTTGGCTTGCTCGAAGGCGTGGCCGGCGTTTGACCAGACTCAAGAACTAGGAACACACATGATTGATTTCAGCCTGACCGCCGGCGACCGTCGCCTGATCGAGGTCACCCGTTTGGAAAACGAGGCGATGCGCAAACACGCGCGCTACTACGACCAGCACGAAGACGAAATCGAGCCGGCTTCGTTCCCAGAGTCGAGCGAACTGCCGGACAAGATGGAGTTGATGAGAGAGATCGAAGACCAGACCAGCGGGCTCGTCATCGCGGAGTCGTTGATGGACCTGGAATACGCGGATCCGCGCCTCCGCCGCACCGAGCATGGACTGGGTGACATGATCGTTGGGTATGCGGGCACGCCGGAGCAACTCGAGCGTTTCGGCCACTTGGTGCTGGCTATTGCGCTGACCGAACCTGGTGCAGGGTCCGACCCCAGGGCTATCACCGGTTCTGCGCGGTACGACGAAGCCACGGGCGAATGGGTCCTCAATGGCGAGAAGATCTATTGCTCGAAGTTCGGGCAGGCAGATGGCGCCGTCGTGCTCCTGAAAGGAGAGTCAGAAGGCGGCCATCGTCCCTTCCTGGCATTCATCGTCGAGAAGGGCACCCCTGGGCTGGTCCAGCTGGGGCAGGTCAAAAAGATGGGGATTCGGAACTGGGACACCGAGGACTTCGTCCTTCAGGACTGCCGCGTGCCGGCGATCAACAAGGTGGATGCTGACTTCGGGAAGACCATGGTTGTCTTCAACGGCACGCGACCCAAAGTGGCGGCCATGGGCCTGTCTATCGCACGTACTCTGATGGACTTCACGCGCGACAAGTTGAAGGAAGCGGGTGTAAACGTCCACTACGCTGCAGGGCGTGCGAAGCGGTCACAGCTGGAAGACCGCCTGCTGCGCCTGGAAGCGCTGCATGAAGCGACCAAGCTGAGCATCCTGAACTGCAAGTGGCGCGAGCAGAACGAAGGCACCAACACGGGCGCCACGAAGGTCGATGCCGCCATTGCCAAGGCCATGGGGGGCGGCGCGGCCCGGCGCATCACGCAAGAGTGCATGGAAATGCTCGGCCCGCTGGGCCTGTCCGAGGAGTTCCTGGCTGAGAAGTGGTACCGCGACGCGCGCATCTTCGACATCTTCGAAGGTGCCGGTGAGGTCAACCGCCTGATCGTCGCACGCTGGCTGCTGGACTACTCCTCCAAGGAACTCAACTGAAGGGCCGGGAATGAAAAACATTGAGTCGCCATTGCTGAGGTCGGACGAGGAGGCGGGCAAGTTTCTCGTCAATCGACGGGCCTTCACGGACGCCGGGGTGCTCGACGCGGAGACACGCGCGCTCTTCGACACCTGCTGGCTGTACGTGGGCCACGGCTCGGAAATCCGCAAACCGGGCAGCTTTGTCACGCGTGCGGTGGGCGGGCGCAACCTGATCTTCAACAAGGATGCGAAAGGGCAGGTGGGGTCGTTCCTGAACAGTTGCCCGCATCGCGGGGCGACGGTCTGCCGCGAGCGTTCGGGCAATGCAAAGAATTTCACCTGCGGCTACCACGGCTGGGTCTTCGGCGCGGACGGAAAGAACCGGAACATTCCGGGGATCGAGGCCTATGCACCGGACTTTGGCTCCGATGGCTGCAGCGATCTGGTGTCCGTTCCTCGGCTGGAGTCCTACCGCGATTTCTGGTTTGTCTGTTTCGACCGCAATGCGCAGTCGCTTTCCGACTACCTGGCCGGCGCCAAGGAGTACCTTGACCTGGTTGCCGACCAATCCGAGGCGGGTATGGAGATCGTGGGCGGTGCGCACGACTACAGCATCGGCGCGAACTGGAAGCTGCTGGTGGAGAACAGCATCGATGGCTACCACGCGCCAGTCACGCACTCGACCTACCTGGACTATCTGCGCAATGCAAACGAAGGCCACAAGGTCGGCATTGGCGTCGGAGCCGCTAAGGACCTGGGGAACGGGCATGCGGTGATCGAGTTTCGCGCCCCGTGGGGGCGCCCGATCTCGCGCTGGGTGCCTTCGATGGGAGAGGAGGCCAGGGTGCAGATGGAGGCGCAATACGCTCGGCTGGAGGAGATGTACGGCAAGGAGCGCGCAGAGCGCATCGCCGGCATGGACCGCAACCTGCTGATTTTCCCTAACCTGTGTGTGCTTGACATTCTGGCAATCACCGTGCGCACCTTCTATCCACGAGCCCCTGACCGCATGGATGTCACCGGCTGGGCGATGGCGCCGATCGGGGAGAGTAGCGGGATGCGCCGCAACCGGCTCAACAACTTCCTGGAATTCCTTGGTCCGGGCGGGTTCGCGACGCCCGACGACGTGGAGATGCTGGAGCAGTGCCAAAAAGGTTATGCCAACGCCAAAGAGGCAGGCTGGAACGACATTTCCCGCGGCATGCGCCGTGAGCTCGCCGGCAAACCCGGCGGCCAGCAGGACGAACTCCAGATGCGCACCTTCTGGCGGCGCTGGCATGAACTTCTGGCTGCGCGCAATGCGCTGTCCGTGCGGGTGGAAGCATGAACCGCGCGCAGATCGAGGATTTCCTGTACGCCGAGGCGGAGCTGCTGGACACCTGGCAACTCGAAGCCTGGCTGGCGCTCTTCACGGAAGACGCCACTTACCACGTGCCGTCTTCGGGCATGGGGGCAAATGCATCGCCTGACGAGCACCTGTTCTACATCGCGGACGACCGCATGAGGCTGAACGAGCGCGTGGCCCGGTTGGCCAAAAAGACGGCGTACGCTGAATGGCCCCGCTCCTCTACCCGCCACTTGGTCCACAACGTCCGTATCGTTGGTGAGGACGACGCCGGCATCGAGGTGCGTGCTGCCTTCGTCGTCCACCGCTTCAAGGATGGCAACTGCAGCACCTACATCGGTGGTGCAACGTACCGGCTGGTGCGTCACAGCGATTCATTCCAGATCCGTTCCAAGCTCTGCGCGCTTGACTCCGAGGTGCTGCGTCCGCAAGGCCGCATCAGCATCCTGCTATGAGCGCCCGTCGACTTGAAGGGCAGGTCGCCGTCGTCACGGGCGCAGCTGGTGGCATCGGCCTGGCCATCGCCCGTCGCCTGGCAAGCGACGGCGCCAGCATCGTGCTGTCCGACGTCCTGGAGGACTCGGCGAACCATTCCGCTGCAGCACTCCGCGAAGAGTTCGGTGGCCGCGTGGAGGTCGCCATCGGTGACCTGTGCACGGAGGCCGGTGCCGATGCCATGCGCGATATCGCCCTGGCCCGGTTCGATCGCATCGACATCCTCGTGAACAACGCCGGAGGGGGTGTGCTCCTGCCGTTCCTGAGCCATACCGCGGATACGTTGCGGCAGACGATCGATCGAAATCTTTGGACGGCGATCTGGTCCACGCGTGCCCTGTTGCCTGCGATGCTGGAGCGCAAGTACGGCCGCGTTGTGATGTTGGGTGCGGACTCGGTGCGCAACGGCCTGTTCAACCATGCCGGCTACAACGCGGCCAAGGGCGGCATGCACGGTCTCACCACCGGGCTGGCACGCGAATTTGCCCGCGAAGGCATCACCGTGAACACGGTCGCCCCGTGCGCCGTGGGCACCGAGAAGTTCCGCGCCAACAAGCGCGCCAACCCGGAACGATTCCGGAATTTCCTGGACGTGATCCCGATGGGACGCGAGGCAGAAGAGGAAGAGGTCGCCTCCATGGTCGCCTATGTCGCCTCGCCCGAAGCCTCGTTCGTCACCGGGCAGGTGATCAGCGTCAATGGCGGCTCGGCGATGCTCTGAATTGACAGCCATGCAAACAGAAAACGAACTCCTCACCCTTTGCTCGGCGGCCGAAGCCGCGGACTTCGGCGCTCTGCGTGTGGAGCCCGAGGGCCTGCCGCCCTTGGCCGTGTTCTTCGACGACGGCGAATACTTCGTGACGGACGACACCTGCAGCCACGGAGAGGCGTCGCTGTCCGAAGGCGTGGTCGGAGACGGGAAAGTGGAATGTCCCTGGCACAGCGGCAGGTTCTGTCTGCGCACCGGGGCTGCCGAGTCTTTTCCGGCGGAAACGGCCGTCCGGGTCTATCCGGCCATCTTGATGGATGGCCATATTTGCATTCGCCGACCTGAGTGAACAGGGCGGCCCTGAACGCCGCGGGTAGCGAGTGCAGTTGCGCCGTTCTGGCGCGATGAGGATCGATATGTCGGAAGACGTTCTGCTGGTGGAGAAGCACCCAGATGGTTACGCGGTACTGACGCTCAATCGGCCGAAGTCTCTCAACGCTTGGTCGGTGGACCTGTGCACCCGGTTCTGCGAGGCGTTCGCGGCGCTGCAGGAGGACGACCAGATCCGCGTCCTGATCCTCACCGGCAGCGGGCCGGCCTTCTGCGCCGGGTTGGACGTCAAGGAGATGCGGGTCGATCCAGATGCGTTCTTCACGAGTGTGCGTGCGAACAGCCCTGGGGCCGCCGTGCAGGCCGGGCGCAAACCGCTTATCGGCGCGATCAACGGGGCTGCCGTCACCGGTGGGTTCGAGATCGCACTGCTCTGCGACATCCTCATCTGCTCGGAGAACGCAAGCTTCATGGACACGCACACGCGCATCGGCCTGATGCCGGGCTGGGGCATTTCGCAGCTGCTGAGCCGGCGCGTGGGCATCAGCTGCGCGAAGGAGATTTCACTTACGGCCCGAAAGGTGAGCAGCGCCGAGGCCGTAGCCATCGGCCTGGTGAACTCCGTCCATCCCCGGGAACAACTGCTGGACGAGGCGCGGAGGATCGCCCGGGAAATGCTGGCCGGCGTTCCTCGGATTCTCTCGGACTATTGCGCCCTTATCGACGATGGCTTCGGGTTGCCCTTGAGCGATGCAATGGCCCTCGAGCGAGAGCGTGTGCAGAACGCCCGGCAGCGCCCGGTTGGGAGTTGATACCCCGCACGTGATGTTTCTGCACAGGGGCAGGATCAAATTTGCGTTGTCGCTGCCCACTACCGATCTGAAACTGTCCCGACACCAACCTCGCACTGCTAGATGACTTCACCAGTTGATACCCCGCCGCACGGGACACCTGTCCTCATCGTAGGGGCCGGACCGGTTGGGCTTACGCTTGCACTCGACCTGGCCCGCCGCAATGTGCCGTGCCTGTTGGTAGACCAGAGCGAGGGTCCGCGCTTTCTCCCGAAGATGGAGCGTTGCAATGCCCGCTCGATGGAGATCTTCCGCCGCTTGGGCCTCGCAGAGAAGATCAAAGCAGCCGGTTACCCCGGGACCGCCACCATGGACATCAAGGTGGTAACGAACTTGAGCGACCCCCCGCTGTTGCATTTGCGCTATCCCACAGGCGACCAGCAGCGCCAGCAAATCGCCTTCTCACGCGATGGCAGCCAGCCGCTGGAAGCCTTCCAGGTGATCTCGCAGTACACACTGGAGCCGCTGCTGCGTGCCGAGGTTGCCGCCACGAAGTCGATCACTGCGCGCTACGGCTGGCAGCTCGTGTCTTTCGCGCAGGATGACGACGGCGTGAGTGCCGTCCTGCAGGACCTCCAGGGTGCCCGGCACGAGGTGCGCGCGCGCTACCTCGTTGGATGCGATGGTGGCCGCAGCACGGTGCGCAAGGCGCTCGAGATCCCGCTGGAAGGCAAGGGCAACCTGGCCGAGGCCACGCAGGTGTTCTTCCGCTCCGAGAACCTGCTGGAGCGCGTACCGGCTGGCCCCGCCCGGCATTACTACTTCGCTGACGAGCACTCCTCGGGCATCGTCGGGCAGGACGATCTGAAGCACTTCTTCTTCAGCACGCGACTGCCTCCGGATGCGGACCTGAAGGCGGCGCTGCTCGCCGCGGTCGGTGTCGACATCGATGTGCAGATCATTGCAGTCAGTACCTGGCGGCAGCATTTGCTGCTGGCCAAGCGTTACCGCGATCGCAATGTCTTCCTGGCAGGAGATGCCTGCCACCTCGTAATCCCGCTTGGTGGTCTTGGCATGAACACCGGCGTCGGTGATGCGACCGATCTGGCCTGGAAGCTGGCTGCCGCGCTGCAGGGCTGGGGCGGGCCCGCGCTGCTGGATTCCTACGAAGCCGATCGGCGACCGGTCGGTGCACGCAACGTGGCGGCCTCCACCTACGCCACCGCGGGTTTGCGCGAATGGCGCAGCCATGTGAAGCTGGGGATCCGCAACGATGACGAAGAGGGCCGGCGCATCCGGGCGACGGTGGCTGACAAGGCCCGGCGGCTGCAGCGGCGGACGCACGAGATGGCGGCCGCGGAACTCGGATACCGCTACATGTCCAGCGTAGTGGTTTCGGAGCCCGGCACGCCCGCCGATACCGACAACAAGCTCGTCTACGTGCCCTCCGCTGCGCCGGGCTTCCGGTTACCCCACGTCTGGCTGGACGAAGGAGAGGCGCTGCACGATCTGCTGGGGCTCGGCTATTCGCTCCTGCGCCTGGGTGACGACGCACCGTCCACCGAGCCACTGGTTGCAGCCTTCAGCGCCGCTGGCGTGCCGCTGGAGGTGCTGGACATCGGCAGCGAGCGCGCACGCGAGGTGTACGGGCGAGCGCTCGTGCTGGTGCGACCCGACCTGCACGTCGCCTGGCGCGGCGATGTTGTGCCTGCTGATGCGGCCGCCCTCGTGCGCCAAGTGACCGGGGGCGCCGGATGATCGCCGAACAGGTTCCGCCCCGGGCGGACGTGCTCGTCATTGGTGGCGGCATCGCCGGCCACAGCGCCGCCTTGGCCGCGGCCGAGCAGGGTGCCGCCAGCGTGGTGCTCCTCGAGAAGACTGCCAACTTCGGCGGCAGTTCCCGGCAGGCCGTGGGCGGCTTCGCCTTCGCTGGAACGGATTTGCAGCGCGAGGCCGGCGCTTCCGACAGCAACGAGGAGCTCCGCCGCGACTTGCTCAAGTCCGGGGAAGGGCGCAACGATGCTGCGCTGCTGCAACTGTTCCTCGATCGGCAATTGGATGCTTACGACTGGCTCCGGCAGCACGGCGTGGAGTTCGGCTATTCCCGTCCGGCTGCGGGGGGCTCATCCGTGCACACGCATTCGAACTGGGGCGGTCAGGCGGTCCACGCGTTGCACGAGCGCGTTCTGCGCCATCCGCGCATCTGCTATGTGCCCGGGCATGCGGCGGAGCGGCTGGTGCGTGGCGACGAGGACCGGACCTCCGTGGTCGGCGTACAGCTGGCCGCGTCGGGCGACGAGCCAGGCATCCTCCACACTGGTGGAGGCGTCGTTCTCGCGACCGGCGGTTTTTCGCGGAGCCGCCATTACATGGAAGCCTTTGCACCGCAGCTTCTTGCTGCCATCCCTTCCGGTGGGAGCGGCAACACCGGCGATGGCCTGCGCATGGCCACCGCGCTGGGCGCCGGACTGGCCGACATGGGCTGGGTCAGCGGCACCTTCGGGGCTGCACTGCCCGGGTACCCTGACCTGACGCCACGCGAAGGGGAGCCGCCGGGACTGCTGTTTCCCATCTACTCGGGTGCCGTAGCCGTGAACCTGCATGGCAAGCGCTTCGCAGACGAGTCCACGAACTACAAGGCGATCGGCAAGCGCTGCCTGGAGCAGCCGCGCGGCATCGCGTTCCAGCTGTTCGACAGCAAGACCATGGCGCTGTCGCGCGAGGCACCAGCACACAACTTCCGGGCGGCGCTCGAGCGTGGCGAACTGCGCCATGCCGACACATTGGCCGAGCTGGCCAGGCAGCTGGGCGTGGACGGCGCCGAGCTGATGCGCACCATCGCCCTGTACAACGGCGACGCAGACGCCGACGTGGACAGCCAGTTCGGCCGCAAGATCGGCGCGAAGATCGACCAGGGTCCGTTCTACGCCTATCCGTGCAGCGTGGCCGTCACCACCACTTTCTGCGGCCTCACCATCGACACGGCGACGCGGGTGCTCGACGTGCACGGTGAACCGATCGCGCAACTGTACGCGGCCGGCGAACTGGTGGCCGGCTTCCACGGCAGCAACTACATGAGCGGATCGGCACTCACCAAGTCGGTGGTGACTGGCCGCATCGCGGGCGCCAACGCCGCAGTCGCGTCACTGACAGGAGCAACAGCATGAAACTACAAGGCAAAGTCGCCATCGTCACAGGCGGCGCGCGTGGCATCGGCCGCGCCTACGTATTGCGCCTCGCGCAACTGGGGGCCGATGTGGCCATCGCCGACGTCGACCTGAACGGCGCAGCGCAGTATGGCGAACAGCTGACATCGGGGTCCGTGCGCGAAGAGGTCGAGGCGCTCGGCCGCCGGGCCATCGCGGTGCAATGCGATCTGACGCAGCGGCAAGCCGCGCTGGACCTTGCGGAGCGAACGCTGCAGGCGTTCGGCCGCATCGATATTCTCGTGAACAACGCCGGCGGCCTGGTGACGCCGGTGGAACGCAGCCAGGGTTCGATCATTCCCGAGGAAGACGTCCGCACGATGCTGGACGTCAACCTGATGACGACGATCTTCTGCTGCCAGGCCGTGATTCCGACCATGGTGAAGCAAGGGTCCGGCGTGATCGTCAATGTGTCGTCGGGCACCGCACGCAATATCGTGAAGGGCGGCCGGATGGCCATTTACGGCTCGGTCAAGGCCGCGGTGACCCACTTCACGCGCAATCTGGCCATGGAGTTGGGGCCCGACGGGATTCGCGTCAATGCTATTTCGCCCGGACTCATTTTGTCGGCGCGCATCCGCAAGACCAACGAGCAGCGCGGTCTGGGCACGGCCGAGGACGTAGAAAGGCTGCCAATGCGCCGCCTGGGCGAGCCGGAGGACTGCGCCAACGCTCTGGAATTTCTCGCCACCGACCTTTCGAGCTACGTCACCGGGCAGTGCATCTCGGTGTGCGGAGGGTCCAGCTTGCAGCCGGCCTGACCCTCTCTGTCCAACCCAACAACTTCCGATATGTCCCACAACAACGCCTCCCCCGTTCCATTCCGGTACCGCAAACCTGGCTACGTGGCGCTCGCCGTCACGGACCTCGATCGTTCGATCGCGTTCTACCGCGACCTGGTCGGCCTCAACCTGCAAGAGCGGGACGGCGATGAGATCGCGTTCCTGCGTTGCGGCACGGATCACCACGACGTCTTGTTGTACAAGGCCGCCCAGCCCGGCTTGAAGCGCATGGCCTTCCAGTTGGAGTCTGCGCAGGACCTGGCACATGCGCACGGATGGCTCACCGCGCTCGGCTACCAGCCGGTCTGGGTGGCTCCTCAGGAGTGCGAGACACTGCGCCAAGGCCCGACCTTGCGATTCCGCATCCCCGATTGCGAGTTGCTGTTCGAGTTCTATGCGCAGATGGCGTCGGGCGGTGAGTGGCAACCAACCGTCGCCAAGATAGAACGCCTCGGTCATGTGGTGGTCGGCATGCGCAACCCCGAAGCCGTGCTCGCGACGCTCTTGGAGAAGCTGAACTTCCGCATGTCCGACCAGTTCGGCACGCACACGTGGTTCCTGCGCTGCTTCCCCAACCCCTACCACCACTCCTTCGCGGTGGCGCGGGCGGAGTTCGATCGCTTGCACCACGTGAACTTCATGGTGACGGACGTGGACGATGTGGGACGTGCCATTCATCGCATGCGCAAGGCGGGCGTCGAGATCGTGTTCGGTCCCGGCCGCCACGACATCTCCAATTCCATCTTCCTGTACTTCCTGGACCCGGACGGCATGACGGTGGAGTACAGCTTCGGCATGGAGGAGTTTGCCGAAGACGGCGCCCGCGAGGCGCGTCAGCTGCCCTTCTCCATGGAGATCCTGGATTCGTGGGGCAGCGCACCGCTGCCGGCCACCGGCAAGGGCGGGGCCGTGGAAGCCGCGCAACCATGACGTTACGTCGATGTGGCTGTGGGGCGGTCGACGTTCACACGCACTTTGTTCCCAAGACCTTCCCACGCTATGCCGGCTCGGCCATCTCGGCGCGCTGGCCTTCGATGGCGCCCGCGCAAGAGTGCCACCAGCACGTGATGCTGGATGACAAGATTTACCGCACTGTTTCGCATCAATGCTGGGAGCCGGCCGTCCGCTTGGCCGACATGGACGGTACGGGTATCGAACGGCAGGTGTTGTCGCCGATGCCTGAACTGCTGGCTTACTGGCTGGACGCTGCCGACGCACGGGAGATGTGCCGCTTCCTCAATGAGTCGGTGGCCGGCATGGTCGCCGCCAATCCGGCGCGCTTCAGCGGGCTGGCCGCCGTGCCGCTCCAGGATGTGGATGCCGCCATCCGCGAACTCGAATACGCGGTGAAAACGCTGCGCCTGGCGGGCGTGGAGATCGGCACCAACATCAACGACATCGTCATCGGTGACGCTCGATACGACCCCTTTTTCGAAGCAGCGGAAGCGCTCGGGGCGGCCGTGTTCGTGCATCCGCTCCGTCCGGCGGGCAAGAACCGGCTCGTGGGTCCGCCCCTGCTGGAGCAGGCACTGGCTTTTCCGGGCGAAACGGGCCTGGCGGCTGCATCGCTGCTGACCGCCGGCACGCTGGGACGCTATCCACGGCTGCGCATTGCCTTGAGCCACGGGGGCGGATCGCTGCACGCTCTGCTGCCGCGGCTCCAGCAGGCGTGGCGCGCGTTTTCAGCGCTCCGGAAGACTATGCCGGTCTCGCCTGCCGAGGCAGCCCAGTCCTTCTATGTCGACAACCTGGTCTACGACCGGCACTCGATGGCGCAACTGTTGCGGGTGTTCGGTCGTACCCAGGTGATGGTCGGAACCGACTACCCCTTCGCGATCATGGAAGTCGATCCATGCGGTCGCCTTGATGAGTGCGCGCTCGATGAAGAAACGCTCGACCTCGTCACGCGAACGAATGCCCTCCGCTGGCTGGGCATTGGCGCTGCTTCACACGAGAAACCCCATGACTGAATCTGCTTTGCAACTGCGTCGCACCCTCTTCAACGAGGAGCACGACGCCTACCGCGACAGCCTCCGGCGCTTCCTGGCGCGAGACGTGATCCCCCATTATTTGCAATGGGAGGAGGAGCGCATCGTTCCTCGCGAGATATTCAAGGCGGCGGCAGCCGGCGGATTCCTCGCCATGAGCGTACCCGCGGAATACGGCGGCGCCGGTGTCGAAGACTTCCGCTTCAGCGTGGTGCTGGCGGAGGAATGCCTCGCGGCGGGCGTCACTGGCTTTTTGTCGGGGATCGGGAACATCAGCAACGTATGCCTCCCGTACCTCTTGCGGTATACGACGCCCGAGCAGAAGCTGCGCTGGCTGCCCGGCGTCGCCAAGGGCGAACTGCTGCTTGCGCTCGGAATGACCGAGCCTGGTGGCGGCTCTGACTTGGCGGCGCTGCGGACTACTGCGGTACGGGACGGAGAGACGTACCGTGTCAACGGTGCCAAAACCTTTATCTCGAACGGGATCAATAGCGACCTCGTCATCACGGCTGCCAAGACCGATCCGGCGGCGCGGAAGGCAGGCATCAGTTTGCTCGTGGTCGAGCGAGGAACGCCGGGCTTCGAACGCGGCCGAAAGCTCGACAAGCTCGGATTGCATGCGCAGGACACGGCCGAGCTGTTCTTCAACGACGCGCAGGTGCCGGTCGCCAATCTCCTCGGAGTCGAGGGCGAAGGCTTCCAATACATGATGTCCAACTTGCCGCAGGAGCGGCTGGCGATCGGCAACAACGCCATCGCGGCATCTCGCGCGGCGCTCGAGTGGACAATTTCTTATGTGAAAGAACGGATGGTGTTCGGCAAGCCCGTGGCGGCCTACCAGAACACGCGCATGGTGCTGGCCGAGCTGCGCACCGAAATCGAGATCGGGCAGACCTTCATCGACCGCTGCATCGAAGGCTTGATGCGAGGCGACCTTACCGGTGAGCAGGCGGCCATGGCCAAGTGGTGGGCGACCGAATTGCAGGGCCGAGTAACGGATCGGTGCCTGCAACTGCATGGCGGTTACGGATGGATGCGCGAGTTCCCGATCGCGCGCGCGTACGCCGACGCGCGGGTCAGCCGCATCATCGGCGGCACCACGGAAATCATGAAGGAAATCATCGGCCGGGCCGATGGCCTTCGCTGAATTGGAGTGAACATGAGCATCAGCAACGAATCCCAAGCCGTCGGCCCCTGCCACGGCATTCGCGTCATCGAATTCGCCGCCATGGTGGCAGGCCCCTACTGCGGGCAGATGCTTGCCGACATGGGAGCTGAAGTCATCAAGATCGAGGGCATCGAAGGCGACGGCTTGCGGGCTGTTCGGCCGCAGCACGCCGGTCTTGGCGCACTGTTCGTACAGAACAACCGCGGCAAGAAGAGTATCTCGCTGGACATGAAATCTCCCGAAGGACTGGCGATCTGTCGGGATCTGGTCAGTTCGGCGGACGTCGTGCTGGAGAACTTCCGGCCTGGTGTCATGAAGCGGCTGGAACTCGACTACGAGAGTGTTCGCTCCCTTGCCCCTCAAGTCGTCTACGCGAGCGTCACCGGTTTCGGCGAAAGCGGGCCGTATGTGTGTAGGCCTGCCTATGACCAGGTGATTCAGGCAATGGCGGGCAACATGTGGACCCAGGGGGAAGACAAGATTCCCGAGCCGGTGCGAAACTCCATCGTCGACAAGGTCGCAGCCATGACGGTTTGCAACGGCATCTTGGCGGCCCTGTTCCATCGAGCCCGGACGGGCGAGGGACAGAAGGTTTCTGTGGCACTGCTCGACGCTTACTCGGCCTTCATGATTCCCGGCCTGGACACTCACAACCGCACTTTCGTGAGCGCGGAATTGCCCCACTACCCGGCGCGCCCCATCTTTCGGGCGGTGAATGCCAAGGATGGGTACGTCATGGGCTACATCCATACCAATGCGCAATGGGAGGGGTGTGCGCGCGCATTCCGGCGCGAGGATCTCCTCGCAGACCCGCGCTTCTCAAGTCCCTCACAACGACTGACGAACGTCGCCGCCATGTGGGCAGAGATGGAGAAGGGCGCGCAGAACCTTACGACTGCGGAAATCCTGGAGGTCGCCGTTGCGAACAGCGTCCCGATGTCACGCGTGAACACAGTCGATGAACTCATAGCCGACCCACAAGCCATACACAACCAGGTATTCGTCGAATATCAGGACGAAGTGGTTGGGACGCTGCGCACGCTGAATTTCCCGATCCGCTTCGGGAAGACGCCCGCGAACGTCGGCGCGCGCGCACCGCTGAAGGGCGAAGACACTGAGCAGGTGCTCTCGAAGCTTGGCCTGCCGGCTGAGCGCATAGAAGCGCTGCGAGCCGACGGAAAGGTTTTGCAAGGGCCTTGATCGCAATTGGTGACTGTTGTATGTCCTAGACTGAAAAATTACCGGTCTGTTTAGTCCGAAGCGGTAGCTAACTCACGTGGGCTTTCCCCCGTATTGCTCGGCGCTTTGCTCGGGTTCAAGGTCTGCGGGCTATTTCCAGAAAGCTGCGGTTCAACGAGGCTTCAGCATCGATCAGACGGGAGCGTCGTACTTTCAGCCAAGCTTGGTCGCGCTCCAGCGCTGCGCTGGATGCAGCCAGCATGCGTCGCACCTCTGCCGGCTGTGGTCCACCTGTACCAGTGCGGGTTCGGACCATGTTCGCTGGCGAGAGCGTCGCCCTGAAGGTCGCCTCGTCCAGGGGCAGCACGGTTTGCGTCAACTGGTACTTTGTGCCGGCTTCTGCATAAATGCGCTGGGCCTCCTCGTATGGAAACTCCTTGGGGCGCAGGTTCTTGCTGCGTGCGTACAGCACGATCTCAGAGGCGAAATGGTGGCCGACGCGGAAAGGCACGCCATGCGTGCGTTGAAGCGTCTCGGCCAGTTCCATCGATGTGATCCAGTCGGAGTCCAGCTCTTCCAAGGCGCGCGCGGGGTCGATTTGCAGCGCTGCCAGGACGCCATCAAGCTGTTGAAGCATTTCCACGCCGAGCACAAAGGTCTTGGCGCCCGAGGCGCTTGCCGTGTTTTTGTAGTCGATCATTCCCGGCGTCACGTTGTGCGCGCGAAGTGTCACGGTCTGGGCGGACGCCACGACATCGGTGGCCTTTGCCCGAGTGTTCTGGATAACGCCTGGGTTGGCCTTCTGCGGCATGGCGCTGCTTGTGTAGGTGTTGCTTGCGCCAAGCAGCAGCCAGGGGCGCGTCTGGTGGTACTGAACATGCACGTCCTGCATCAAGGCGCCAACCCGGATCGCCGTGGAACTCGCAATGGCTGCAGCCTCCAGCGGGATGTCGTAGGTACTGATCTGCCCGGCGTCCAGCGAGTTCACGATCAGGCCATCAAAGCCGAGCAACGCCGCCAGTCTTTCGCGGTTCACTGACCAGCTGGAATTGGCCAGGACGGCAGTACCCATTGGACTGAGGTTCAGCCGAGCGTAGGCCTCGCTGATGCGCGCGGCGTCGCGCTCAAAAGAATCAGCGAAGGCCAGCAGGTAGTGGGCGTAGCTGATGGGCATGGCCTGCACGCCATTGGTATATGCCGGAACATAAGTGTCCACATTCTTGCCGGCCAACTCGATCAACCGCTTGCGCACCGTGACCAGCGCATCAGCAAAGTCCAGAACTTCGAGGCGCAGCTGCGCGGCATTCAGCGTTGAATGGATGTCCTGGCGGCTTCGGCCCGTGTGGATGAGCGTGGCTTCCGGGCCGACCTGATCGGTGATGATTTTCTCGACCTGAAGCACGTCCGTTGGTCGCTTGCCGCCGGGCTGGGAAGCCTGATCGATGGAATGGCTGACGCCACGCGCAATGCGGCCGGCGAGCTGCGCTGGAATGATGCCCTGCTCGACGTGTACCACCGTCGATGCCATGTTGATGCGTCCAAACCAGTAGAAAACGTCTTGCTGCTTTGCGAGCGTGCTGGTGGCATCGCCATTGACGGTGCCCTGAAGGCGAGCGACCTGTGCCTGGCATTCCTCGGTTGTCCGGCAAGCGGTGTCCAGTGTGTCGGCGGCACTTACAGCGCCCATGTAAGCAAGAAGACCAGCACTCAGCATGAATGTGGCGGGCATCCGCAGCTCGCGTGCTCGTCGAGCGGTCCGGTTGGAAATTTTCATTGGCTCTGTCTCTTTGTATCGAAAGTACGGGCTGTTTTCGAACTGGGCTCATTCATTTTTCTGATGAATCAATGAGCGCCCGCTTACCGAGCAAGCTAGTCTTAATGAGCTGACCAGTGCAGTCAAATTCACTTATGCTGTAAATCATTCAAAAAAGCAATGTCTCGCCGTGTTGCACGCTCAACTCCTCTCCCGTCTTGTTGGCCGCACACGGATCAAGCACTTGCAACTGGTAGTGGACATTGCCGAGCTGCAAAGCCTGCAAAAGGCGGCAATGGCTCTGGGTCTCAGCCAGCCTGCTGCTACGCAAGCCTTGGCAGAGTTCGAATCCGTACTTGGTTCGCCGCTGTTCGAGCGCCATGCACGCGGCATGCGCCCCTCTGAGCTCGGAACTGCGCTGCTCCCCATCGTGCGCAATGCGCTCCAGCAGATGCAGGCGTTAGCGAACACCGTGGTGGCGTTGGGAGGCAGCACGCGCGGGCTGGTGCGCATCGGTGCCATCGGCGCAGCGATAGCTGGATGGTTGACCGTTGCGTTGCCGCGGCTGGCCGCTGCGCATCCGGACATCGCACTTGACATTCAAGAGGTCAACGCTGACGACATCCTGCGCCTGATCGAGAACGACGGCGCGGACCTTGTTCTTTGCCGTGAGCCGGCATTCCTGCCGATCAGTCATGTCTTTACACCTGTGCTTGACGATCGTTTTGTTGTTGTGGCACGTGCAGACCATCCGCTGAACGCGCTTGACGCCGTACCCGACCTATTGCTGGCCACAGAGACGTGGATCACGCCGCCGTTAACCGGCATTGCACCGCGCGAGTTCTCGGAGTTCTTCGCGCGGCTAGGCGGCACTCCGGCAACATGTCAGATGTCCACCCGCTCGGTTTTGCTGGTGAAGGCGCTGCTTCGTCAAAGCGACATGCTGGCATTGGTGCCTTACAACCTCATTCGGTCGTCGCTGGACGAAGGACGAATCGCTGTGCTTCGGACTTCTCCCATCCCTCTGGCGCCACTCGGGTTCGTGGTGCGTAAAGGGGTCGCACCGCCGGCTTCGTCCGTGCTTGCACAAACAATCCAGGGGCTTCGTGAAGGTGCTCTTCTTGAAATGCTGGCAATCGATCATGCCGAATAGAAGCGGGCGCAGACGCATAGAACGCTACGCACTCTTGGAGTGGGCTGCGGCGCATGCATCCATCGCATGCGCCGCAGCGCCAGTCGTGGTCAGTCGTTGACGCATTCCAACTGACCCGAATGACTGCTTGTCGAGACGGCGAGTGGCGCCTTTGGGCGGCGGATTCGACCGGTCGATGCAACACACTAAGAAATGCTTTCGAAGAAGGAGTGTTGCAGATGAAGTACCGGACACGAACCTACTACACAGACGCCCAGAAGACATTGATGTGGGAGCGATGGAAGGACGGCTGGACGCACCATCAGATTGCGCACTTGTTCAATCGGTCGCATACGTCGGTGGGAGGGATTTTGTCGCGGACTGTGGCTTTCGTCCACCTACACGCAGGCGCTGTGTCAGGGCGCTGACGTTGGCCGAGAGGGAGCAGATTCGCGCGCCGTTGTTGACGGTCAACTAGCCAATGCTGCCATCGAGATCGTCTTCTCGCTGACCTACGCCGGCCTGGCCACGGTGAATGCGCGCCTGGTCATGACGGCGCGAGTGTTCGGCGCCAGTTCGTTCCAGCTGACACGGCATGTCGTCGTTCCGAGCGTGCTTCCTTTCATCTTCACGGGACTTCAAGTCGCCTTGCCCTGGGCAGTCAGCGCGGCGCTCGTTGCCGAGTACCTCGCGGCCAAGGAGGGCATCGGACACGGCATCGAAGAGGCCAGGCAACTGAGCGACTCGGTCGGGGTGTATTACGGAATCGTCCTGGCGACGGTCCTGGTCCTGCTTTGCAACGGCGTGCTGGCGTTCGTTCGCAAACTGGCCATCAAGGTTCAACCATAGGAGCGACGGCATGAAGATCTACAAGTTTCTGGAGGAAGGCCGACCGCAGTTCGGCGTGCTGGAAGGGCCGGCAACCGTCAGAGGGCTGAAGAAATCGCCCTTCGACGGGGCGATCGAGCTAGGCGAGAAGACATGGCCGCTCGCGAGCCTGACTCTTCTACCGCCGACTGTGGCGCATCCGCGCATCTTCGGCGTGGGCTTCAACTACAAATCTCACATTCTCGAGACCGGTCGCCAGCTCCCGGAGATTCCACCGCTCTTCATGAAGCCGGATACCGCCTTGATCGCTCACGGCGAGCGCATCGTCTATCCCGAAGGCAGCACGGTCGTCCACTACGAGACCGAACTGGTTGCGGTGATCGGACGCAGAGCGAGGAACGTCGCGCGCGCGGACGCATTGGCGTACGTGCTCGGCTACACCTGCGGAAACGACGTGAGTGAACGCACGATCCAGCGGCAGGAGATGGCGATGGGGATCATGACCATCGGCAAGGCGTCGACACCTTCGCGCCGATCGGTCCATGCATCGAGACATCGGTAGATCCGTCGAAGCTGCGGATGCGAGGCCGCTTGAACGGGGCTGTCGCGCAGGACTGCGATACGTCCGATCTGCTCTTCGGCGTCGATGCGCTCGTGGCCTATCTGAGCAAATCGATCACCCTGATGCCGGGTGACCTCATCATGACCGGAACGCCCGGCGGGGTGGGGCCACTGCGGCCCGGCGACACCTTCGAGATCGACATCGAAGGCGTGGGAGTGCTGAGCAACGACGTGGTCGCGGAGAACACGTGACTATGAAGAACTTCGCCATCGAATCGCAGATTCTGGCAGCCGACGAAGCCAGGTACCAAGCGTTGTACCGGCAGGACTTGGAGGCGCTCGATCGGATGCTCGCCGACGACTACGTCCATACCCACGCGAACGGCAAGATCGACGGGCGGATTCAACCGGTCGATGCAACACACTTATAACTGCGTAGGCAGAAGGAGTGTTGCAGATGAAGTACCGGACACGGACCTACTACACGAGTACCCAGAAGGCATTGATGTGGGAGCGGTG
>Ga0160498_100091_pt1 | contig 71807 bp, 60 predicted proteins | sample DIDnMG_10_FD_108248 | JGI IMG/M metagenome (GOLD analysis project Ga0160498, IMG submission 108248) | Enriched soil microbial communities from UW Madison campus, WI, USA - DID2878_E24_Xylan MG | ecosystem: Environmental > Terrestrial > Soil > Unclassified | place: USA: Madison, Wisconsin... | reverse complement strand
GCTGGTGTACGACGCGGTGGAGAAGTTCGGCGGCTCGTTCTCGGCCGAGCACGGCGTGGGCTCGCTGAAGGTCGACAAGCTGGAGAAGCACAAGTCGCCGGTGGCGCTGGAGATGATGCGGGCAATCAAGCGCGGGCTCGATCCGAAGAACACGCTCAACCCGGGGCGGGTGGTGCGGGTCTAGTTTTCGGGTATTTCTCCCTCCCCTCCCGGGGGAGGGCCGGGGTGGGGGCATGACGGCCTCATCCCATTCACAACGCTCCTTGGGCACTGCCCCATCCCAGCCTTCACCCGGGAGGGGAAAGAGCAAAAGCCATCGCTTAAGTATCGGCAGGCTCCATGCCGAAGCGGCGCTTTGCCGCTTCGCTTTCTCTTGAGCGCATGTAGGCGAGCAGGTCAGTCACAGCGTCGTGTTGCGACGTACCCGTGCCGGGCGCGGCACAGAAAGTCGTCGTGATCTGAATCTCCGCCGGCAGCGGCCCCAGCAATGCGATGCCCTCGACCCCCATCAACTCGCTCAGCTGCTGGAACCCCAGCGCGGCCTCTCCTCGCGCGATGAGCGATCCCACCGGCACGCCGGCCGGTGCCTGCATCAACCGTTCCCTGAGAGTGTCGGCAATGCCCCAACGTTCGAACAGCGCCATCAGCGCCACGCCGCTCGGCCCGGTCGAGCAGGCGATGCGCTCGGCCTCCAGCACCGCTTGCCGCACCGCATCTTCGCTGGAGATGTCGGGTCGCGCCGCATTTGCAAGCACCGCCACGGCAACGCCGCAGCGGACCACATCGACCTTGCGCGACGCATCCACCTTGCCGTCGGCCGCAAGCTTGTCGATCGCATCCGATGCCAGCACCACCAGATCGAATGGCTCGCCCGATGACACGCGACGCGCGGCCTCGACGCCGCCGACCGACTCGAAGGCAACCGACACACCGCTCGAGCGTGTGTAGACCGCCGTCAGTTCCAGCATCAGGCCACGCGTGGCCATCGAGCCGATTCCCCGGATTGTCCTGCTCATGTGCATCTACCGGAAGGTCAGGCGGCACGGCTTGCCGGCAGAAGAGCGGCCGCTGCTGCCGCAAGGCAGGCCTGGCGACGGGTGATGCTGGTGGACATGGCGTTCGTCAATCGGGCTTGATGCCGGCTTCGCGGATCAGCTTGCCGTAGCGCGCCACGTCGGTCTTCAGCAGCTTGGTGAACTGCTCGGTCGGCCCCGGCAGCGGAATGCCGCCGGCCGCCGCGAGTTGCGCCCGCACCTCTGGCGAGTCGATGGCCTTCTGGACGGCGTCGTGCAGCTTGTCGACCACGGCCCTGGGCATGCCGGCCGGACCGACGAAGCCATACCAGACGCTGGCCTCGAAACCCGGGTAGCCCGACTCGGCCACCGTCGGTACGCCCGGCAGTACGGCGGAGCGCTCGGCGCTCATCACCGCGAGCACGCGCAACTTGCCCGACTTGGCGAGCGGCAGCGCCTCGAGCGCATTCACCGCGACCACGTCGACATGGCCGCCGAGCACGTCGGTGAGCGCCTGTGCGCCGCCCTTGTAGGGCACGTGCCGCAGTTGCAGGCCGGCAGTGTGCTGGAACAGCTCCATGGCCAGGTGCGGCGTCGATCCGTTGCCCGGCGTGGCGACGGTCAGGCCGCCAGGCTTCGCTTTTGCCGCCGCGACCAGCTCGGGCAGCGTCTTGATGGCCGACTCTTCTCGCACGGTGAAAACCACAGGCACGCGGCCGACCGATGCCACCGGTGTCAGTTCGCGCTCCAGGTCGTAGGGCGCGGGCTGGAACAGCGACGGGTTCACCGCCAGCGCATTGGCGGCCAGCAGCAGCGTGTAGCCGTCGGGCGGGCTGGTGATGACCGACTTGATCGCGATGTTGGTGCCCGCGCCGGGCTTGTTCTCGACGATCACCGGCTGCCCGAGGATGGCCGACATCTTCAGGCCCACCGAACGCGCGATGGCATCGACCGCGCCGCCGGCGCTGTAGCCCACGAGCACCTTGACTGGCTTGGACGGGAACGCGTCGGCCGCGCCGGCAGTGCCGAAGTGGCTGGACATGGCCAGCGCGGCCACGCCGAGGAAGAGGCGTCGGGAAAGTAATTTCATTGCTTGTTGTCTCCGGATTCGAAATCGGGCGGGGCTCAGCGCCCCGGGCGGTGCGCTGCGTCGTCGTTGTTCCAGGCTTGCGGGGGCGCGTCCTTGCCGGCCACCGAATAAAGCGCGCCGGGCGCGTTGCGGGTCTGCTGGAAATCTTCGAGCGACTGGCCGCGCATGGCGGCATAGATGTGCAGGTTCGACACGCCCACCACCGCGCCCAGCTTCTCCAGCATGAAGAAGATCACGCCGTACTGGATCAGGCTGCGCCAGTCGCGGTGGCGCACCATGTCGCGTTCCTCCGCGGTCAGCGCCGCGGCCTCGAAGGCGGCTTCCTCGTCGGCCAGGAAGGCGGCGCGATGCGCCGGGCGCGTCATGCCGTGCAGGAACTTGTTGAGGCGGTAGGCGCGCACGCTGGTCTCCAGCGTGAACGGATAGGTGCCGCGCAGCGCTTCCAAGCCCGCCAGTTCCTCGTCGGTGTGGCGGCGATGCCGCTCGACCTCGCCGGCAACCGGCGGGCTCGCCAGGTTCTCGTAGATGGCCGTGGCAATGCCGGTCATCGAGGGCAGGTAGTAGCTCTGGTGCGTCTTGCGCACGTTGGACGACAGCGCGCCGCGCATCACCAGCCACATGATGACTTCGGCGCCTTCCATGCCGCCGAGCGTGGCCAGTTCGGCCTGCGTCATCTCGGTCAGCCGTACCGGGTCGTTCTCGATCAGGTCCAGAAACTGCGCGTCCCATGCGGTGTTGTTGAAGCCCGCGCGTTCGCCGTGTACCTGGTGCGACAGGCCGCCGGTAGCGACGATCGCCACTTCGATGTCGTCCGGGTAGCTTTCGATCGCGCGGCGCAGCGCCTGGCCGAGCCTGTAGCAGCGGCGCGCCGACGGCACCGGCGACTGCAGCAGCACGCCCACCTGAAGCGGCACCACCGGAATCGGCCATGCCGGCTCGTGCGGGCACAGCAGCGACATCGGCGAGAACACGCCGTGGTCCAGCGCCCGGTCCTGGAAGAAGGACATGTCGAACTCGTCCGCCACCAGCGAGCGGCCGATGTGCCGCGCCAGCGGCGGATGGCCTGCCAGAGCTGGGAGGTCGCGCGCGCCTCCGCCTTCTTCGGCCACCTCGTGCAGTTCGCCCACGCCGAGGGAAAAGGCCGAGTAGTGGTCGAAGAAGAAGGAGCTGACGTGGTCGTTGTAGATGAAGAACAGCACGTCGGGCTTCTTGTCGGCCAGCCATTGCTGCACCGGCGCGAAGGCCTCGAAGATGGGCGCCCAGACCGGGTCCTGCTGCTTGTTCTTGTCGAACGCGAAGCCGATGGTGGGCGTGTGCGAGCAGGCGACGGCGCCGATGATGCGAGCCATGGGTTGTTCCCTCGCTCAGTCGATGTAGCGCAGGCCGGCCTTGGCGAGCGGCTCGCGCATGGCGTACATGTCCAGCCCCAGTTCGCCCGCCGCGAAGCGCGCGCGCTTGCCGGCTTCGTTGGCCTCGCGGGCCTGCGCGGCGTCTGCCACGCGCGCTGCAAGCTGCGCCGGCACCACCACCACGCCGTCGATGTCGGCCACCACCACGTCGCCGGGCTGCACCAGCGCGCCGGCGCAGACCACAGGCACGTTGACCGAACCCAGCGTGGCCTTGATCGTGCCTTTCGAGTGGATGGCGCGGCTGAACACGGGGAAGTCCATGGCGATGAGGTCGCGCACGTCGCGCACGCCGCCGTCGATCACCAGGCCCTTGCAGCCGCGTGCCTTGAGCGACGTGGCCAGCAGATCGCCGAAGAAGCCGTCGGTGCAGTCGCTGGTGCAGGCGGCCACCACCACGTCGCCGGGCTGCACCTGCGCGGCCGCGACATGCAGCATCCAGTTGTCGCCGGGCTGCAGCAGCACGGTGACGGCGGTGCCGCACAGGCGCGCCTCGGGGTGGATGGGGCGGATGCGCGGCGCCATCAGGCCCAGCCGGCCCAGCGCCTCGTGCACGGTGGACACGCCGAAGCGCGACAGCTTCTCGACGGCGGCCGCATCGGCGCGCGCCACGCGGCGATGCACCACGCCGAGTTCCTGGAGGACGGGAGCGGTCGTCATGTTCAGAGTCCTTTTTGCGAGAGTGCGCGGTCCAGGCGCGGATAGACGCGGCGCGCGTTGCCTTCGTAGATCTGGCGGCGGGCCTTGTCGTCGAGCATGGGCGTGGCGTCGATGTAGCGGCGCGTGTCGTCGTAGTTGAAGCCGGTCTCGGGGTCGATGCCGCGCACCGCGCCGATCATTTCGCTCGCGAAGAGCACGTTGTCGACCGGGATCACGCGCGTGAGCAGGTCGATGCCCGGCTGGTGGTACACGCAGGTATCGAAGAAGATGTTGTTGAGCAGGTGGTCCTTCAGCAGCGGCTTCTTCATCTCCTGTGCCAGCCCGCGAAAACGGCCCCAGTGGTAGGGCACCGCGCCGCCGCCGTGCGGAATGACGAAGCGCAGCGCCGGGAAGTCCTTGAACAGGTCCGATGCAAGGCACTGCATGAAGGCCGTGGTGTCGGCGTTCAGGTAGTGCGCGCCGGTGGTGTGGAAGCAGGCGTTGCAGCTGGTGCTGACATGCACCATCGCGGGAATGTCGAGCTCCACCATTTTTTCGTAAATCGGATACCAGTGCCGGTCGGACAGCGGCGGGCTGGTCCAGTGGCCGCCCGACGGATCGGGGTTGAGGTTGATGCCCACGAAGCCGTATTCGTTCACGCAGCGCTCCAGCTCGGGGATGCAGCTGGCCGGATCGACGCCCGGCGATTGCGGCAGCATGGCCGCGCCGATGAAATGGTCGGGGAACAACTCGCTCACGCGGAAGCACAGCTCGTTGCAGACGGCGGCCCAGGTCGATGAGACCTCGACGTCGCCGATGTGGTGCGCCATGAAGCTCGCGCGCGGGCTGAAGATCGTGAGGTCGCTGCCGCGCTCCTTCATGAGGCGCAGCTGGTTGCTCTCGATGGACTCGCGCAGTTCGTCGTCGCTGATCTTCAGCTCGGACACCTTGGGCCTCTCCGATGGCGCCGTGATGCCGGCGATCTGCCGGTTGCGCCATGTCTCCAGGGCCTCGGGGGCGGTCGTGTAGTGGCCGTGACAGTCGATGATCATTCGCAGCGCTCCGGGCGGTGTGCAGTGGTGGCTTCAGGCATGAGAGAAGTCTGCGCGGACGCGGCGTCGCGTGGCGTGAGTAAGCGTTGCGCTGCCATCATTCTTTTTTATCGAAAAGGGTTAACCCTCGGAGTAAAAAAGGCATGATCCAGGCGAAAGAGGCAGTCTGTGGACACACCAGCCGCACATCACAAAGTTATCGGGCATGCCGACAGCGTGGCGCTCGGCATCAACCTGCGGCACCTGCGTGCGTTCTCCGCCGTGGCCGCGGCGGGGAGCGTGGCGGCCGCCGCGGAAGCGCTGTACCGGGTGGCGTCCGCGGTGACGCGATCGGTGCTGGACCTGGAAGCCGCGCTCGGCCGGCCGCTGTTCGACCGGCGCGCGCGGGGCATGGCGCTCAACGCCTACGGAGAACTGGTGCAGGTGCGCGCGCTGCGTATCGAGCGTGAGTTCGAGGAGGCGCGCACGCAGCTTGTGGCGCGCGGCGGAATGGACGGCGGCGCGGACGTCCATTCGCTCTTCACCTCGATCCTGAACGGTCGCCGCCTCGCCGTGGTCGCCAGCCTTGCGCAGAAGCGCAACATGCCCGCCGTCGCGCGCGAGTTCGGCATCACGCAGCCGGCCATCAGCAGCGCGCTCAAGGACCTGGAGAGCGGACTGGGCGTGGCGCTCTTCACACGAAAGGCCAGGGGGCTGTCGCCGACGCCGGCCGGCGAGATCGTCGCCTTCTATTTCAAGCGCGTGCTGTCGGAGCTGCGGCACATCGGGCCGGACATCGCGGCCAGCGAAGGCAGCCTGCAGGGCAGCGTGACCGTGGGGGCACTGCCGCTCGGGCGCACGCAGATCCTGCCGCTGGCTATCGCTTCCTTGCTGGCGCGGCATCCGCAGCTGCATGTCTCGACGGTCGAGAGCCCCTACGACGCGCTGGCGGCGTCGCTGCGCAGCGGTGACGTCGACTTCATCCTCGGCGCGCTGCGCCACAACTCCGGCGAGGTGAAAGACCTGCAGCAGCAGCCGCTGTTCGAAGACCGCATCTCCGTGATCGCCCGCGCCGGCCATCCGCTGGCCCGCGAAAAGCGCATCGATTTCAGGATGCTGCGCGAGGCGCGATGGACGCTCTCGCGGCAGGGCTCGCCGTCGCGCGAGCTGCTGGAGCGCTTCTTCTCGAATGCGCGGCAGGCGCCGCCGTTGCCGGCGGTAGAGACGGGCGACCTCGCGGTGCTGCGCGGACTGCTGCTGGAGAGCGACATGCTCACAGCCATCTCGGCGCACCAGCTTCGCTACGAGATCCGCGACGGGAGCCTGGTGGTGCTGGATTTTCCACTCGAGGAGACGCGCCGCGAGATCGGGCTGACGCAGCGCCTGGGCGCATTTCCGTCACCGGGCGCGCGTGCCCTGATGGAGGAGATCGGCAAGGTGGTCGCGGGCTCCGCGGACTTTCGCTGAGCCCAACTACGCGGCGTGCGGCCTGGCCACGAAGGCCTGCTTGCCGTGGCGGTCGAAGCCCGCGCCCTCATAGAACCTGAGCGTTGCCTCGTCCTTGCGGCCGGTCATCAGCATGACCTTGTAGCAGCGCTGCGCCCATGCGAAGGCGAGCGCCTCGTGCAGCACCGCCTTTGCATGGCCCTTCTTTCGGTGGTCGGCATGCGTCACCACGTTCTCGATGAGGCCATAAGGCCTGCAGCCCCGCGTGAGATTCGGGATGACGGTGATGGTGCAACTGCAGACCAGTTGATCGCCGACGTAGCCGCCGAAGTAGCGGCAGCGTGGGTTGCCGAGCAGTTCTCGCCAGACGGCGGCCACATGCGCTTCGTCGGGAAGCGGGTCGTCGGCTTCGTGAAGATGGCGGTAGAGCGCCATCAACGCCGGGAGTTCGGATTCGGAGATCTGGCGTATCTGCATCCCGCCATTCTGAGGGAAGCAAGCCCGGGGCGCGGCTCGGTCTTCCTGAACTCTTGGGCAGAGCCTTACTGGAACCCCAGCTCCGGCATCGCCAGCCCGCGCGAAGCCTTCTTCTGCTCGTCGGCGATGGCGCGAAGGCCCTTGTCCGCCGCGGGCGCGCCTTGACCGCCTTCCAGCCTGAACCGGCCGACGATCTGCGCGAGGCTTCCCGCCTGTTCCTGCAGCGATTGCGCCGCCGCCGAGGCTTGCTCGACCAGCGCCGCGTTCTGCTGCGTCACCTGGTCCATCTGCGTGATGGCCTGGTTGATCTGTTCGATGCCCGAGGTCTGCTCCTGGCTTGCCGCGCTGATCTCGCCCATGATGTCCGTCACGCGCTTCACGCTGCCGACGATCTCGTCCATGGTGCGGCCGGCGTCGGCCACCTGACGGCTGCCTTCCTCGACCTTCTCGACGGAGTTTCCGATGAGCGTCTTGATTTCCTTGGCCGCCGCCGCCGAGCGTTGCGCGAGGTTGCGGACTTCGGAAGCCACCACCGCGAAGCCGCGTCCCTGGTCGCCCGCGCGGGCTGCTTCCACCGCCGCGTTCAGCGCCAGGATGTTGGTCTGGAACGCGATGCCGTCGATCACGCTGATGATGTCGACGATCTTCTTCGACGACGCATTGATCGAGCCCATGGTCTCCACGACCTGGAACACGACGCTGCCGCCCCGCATGGCCACTTCCGATGCCGAGGTGGCCAGCTGGTTGGCCTGGCGGGCGTTGTCGGCGTTCTGCTTCACGGTCGAGGTGAGTTCCTCGATCGACGCGGCGGTTTCTTCCAGCGAGCTGGCCTGTTGCTCGGTGCGCGACGACAGGTCCTGGTTGCCGCTGGCGATCTGCGTGCTGGCGGTCGACACGTTCATCACCACGCCATGCACCTGCGTCAGCGAGCCCTGCAGGGCGTCGCGCATCAGGTCGAGGGCGCGCAGGAGGTGGCCGGTTTCGTCGTTGGCGTAGCTCTGCTGGGGCTTGCCGGTGAGGTCCATGGCGGCGATCGACTGGGCGATGGTCTCGGCGTTGTGCAGCGGGCGGGTGATGCTGCGAGCCAGGAACCAGGCCAGCAGCGCACCCAGCACCAGGCTCACCGTGGAACACACGATGAGCAGCGTGCTGGTCTGCGCGCGCAAGTCGTTGGCGCGCGCCGCGGCGGCGTCGAGCTGCTCGCGCTGCTGGTTCACGACCTGCTGCACGCCTTCGATGTAGCTGACCGACGTGGGCTGGAACTGCGAGTCGAAAAGGCGGTTGGCGCCTTCGAGGTCGCCGCTGATCTTTGCCTTGCTCACCGCCTCGCGTGATGCGAGGTAGCTTTTGCGCAGGGCGGCGACCTTGTCGAGCAATTGCTTCTCCTCGGGCTTGACCAGCTTGCTCTCGACGAATTTCTGCAGCTCGTTGGTGTCCTTGATAGAGGCGGCCGTGGCCGGGGCGAAGTAGTCGATCAGGCTGGAGTCGCTGCTTTTGGCGATGGCGGCCGCTCGCTGGACGCCCGCCGTGGTGTGGCGCAGCCAGTCAGCCCCCGCGCGTTCGGTCCTGACGTTGTCCTCGATCATCGTGTCGATCTCGACGCTCAACTGGCGAAGCTTGAATATCGCGGCCACGCTGGTGGCGAGGAAGAGCGCCAGGATGAGGCCCAGCACGATGGCCAGGCGTTTGCCTATTGAGATGTTGCTCAGGAACATGGTCGGACTCCAATACTCGGGAAATGGCAAGGCCGCCCCGTTGGTCGTGGCGGGCAGCCTTGAAAGGGCAGAAGAGCGGCGGTCGCCGCGCTCCACTTCCGGTTATCGGCAGTCCAATTGCAAACTTTAGGTAAACGATGCGGCCGGCAATGCGATTCAGGCGGCTTCGGAGCTCGGGAGGATGGCCGTGAGGGCGAAATCGATCAGGTAGAGCCAGGTCGCCTCCAGGCCCATGATGTTGTGATGGTCGGAGTCGGGCACCGTCTGCACGCTGATCGGCGTGGGCCAGGCCGCAATGAGCTTCTGCGAGCGCTCGGGCAGCACCACGTCGTCTTTCGCGGCCAGCAGCACCTGGGTCTTGGCCGCCACTTCCTTGCAATGCTCGAGCGAATTGAACTGGTGGCGCAGCAGCAGCGACAGCGGCACCAGCGGAAAGCGGCGCTTGGCGACTTCCAGCATGGAGTCGTAGGGCGTGACCAGCTGCAGGCTCGCGAAGTCCTGCCGCGCCACGAGCTGGATGGCCACGCCGGTGCCCAGGCTGCGGCCGACCACGTGCAGGCGGGCCTGCGGGTAGGCGCGGCGCAGGTGCCTGGCGAACTGGCTCGCGTCTTCCACCGACGCGATTTCCGACGGATGCCCTTGCGAGTCGGCCACGCCGCGGTAGTTGAGCGCCGCGAAGCCGAAGCCTTCCGGCAGCCAGTGCAGCATCTGCGCGGTGGCGCGCACGTCTTCGCCCCGGCCGGCGAAATAGACGAACAGGTCCTGCAGCGCGGCTTCGCCCTGCGGGTGGTACACGTAGCCGCGGACCATGCCGCCGGGCACCGTGTGCGAGTACGTAGAGAAGTCGTCCGAGAGATGGACGACCGGCAGCTTGCGGGCATTGAAGAGGATCTGGCCCTGGCGCGTGGCCAGCAGGGTCCAGTACGCCGCGATGCTGCCGATGGCCGCGGCCGAAGCCGACAGCGCGATGCGGGAGACTTTGGATGGCAAGTGATGTGCTCCGAGAGAGGGTGCGAGGTCCGAGTTTCGTCTGTTCCGCTTTGTTGAGAACTTGAGTACTCAAGAAGCCTGTAATGCTGACACGCGCATGCATTTGCGCTCTACGATGCTACGCAATTCAAATGGTCAGGAGGTCCACGCATGTCATCCAATGAAGTCGTCTTGCCGGAGCAATTGCTGCGCGCGCTCGAGCTCCAGAGCCGAGCGCCCATCGCGCGCATCGGCGAAGCGCTCGTTTCGCTGGGCATGGTCAGCGACGAGCAACTGCGCGCCGGCCTGGCCCGGCAGCAGCGCGAGCCGGAGGTGCCGCTGGGAGAGATGCTGGTGCGCATGGGTGTGGTGAGCCGAGGCCAGCTGCAGATCGCGCTGGTTCGCAAGATGGGCTATCCACTCGTGAACTTGCATCTCTATCCGGCGTCGGCCGAAGCGTTGCGCAAGGTCGGCCACGGCGTGGCGCGGCGCCTGCAGGTCATGCCGCTCATGCTGCACGATGGCCGGCTGGTGGTCGCGCTCGACGACCCGAGCAGCCGGCACTCGGCGCTCGACGAGATCGAGTTCATCGCGCAGATGAAGGTGACCCCGGTGGTGGGGCAGTGCCTGGACCTCGACAGCGTGCTGAACGCCGCCTACGAAAAGATCGGCGAGATCTCCGCCAACCCCTTTGCCACCAGCACGGACCCGGGGCGTCCGCTGGAGTTCGACCTGGCCGGCACCAGCGAGCTGCTACAGACCCTCGAGAAGGAAGGCCCCGCCGCGCCCGCGCCCGAGGCGCCCATCGAGCAGTCGGACAACTCACTGGTGCGCATGATCAACGGCATGATCCAGGAGGCGCACCGCGAAGGCGCCTCCGACATCCACATCGAAAGCTACCCCGGCCAGGAAAAGACCCGCATCCGGTTTCGCCGCGACGGGCTGCTCTACACCTACCTGGAACTGCCGCCGAGCTACCGCAACGCGATCGTCGCGCGCGTGAAGATCATGTGCGACCTCGACATCAGCGAGAAGCGCAACCCGCAGGACGGAAAGATCAACTTCGCCAAGTATTCGCCGCAGCACCGCATCGAGTTGCGCGTGGCGACCATCCCGACCAACAACGGCCTGGAAGACGTGGTGATGCGCATCCTGGCGTCGTCCAAGCCCATTCCGATGAGCGAGCTGGGACTGTCGCCGAACAACCTCGCGCAGCTGACCAAGGCCGTCGAGCGGCCCTACGGCATGGTGCTGTGCGTCGGCCCCACGGGCTCGGGCAAGACCACGACGCTGCACTCGGCGCTGATGCACATCAACACGCCCGAGCGAAAGATCTGGACCGCGGAAGACCCGGTCGAAATCACCCAGCCCGGCCTGCGGCAGGTGCAGATCAATCCCCGCATCGACTGGACCTTTGCCAAGGCGCTGCGCGCGTTCGTGCGCGCGGACCCGGACGTCATCATGGTCGGCGAAATCCGAGACGGGGAAACCGCCAGGACCGCGATCGAGGCTTCGCTGACGGGCCACCTTGTGCTCTCGACCCTGCACACCAACAGCGCGCCCGAGACAGTGACGCGCCTGCTCGACATGGGCATGGACCCGTTCAATTTCGCGGACTCGCTGCTGGCCGTGCTGGCACAGCGGCTGGTGCGGCGCCTGTGCAGCCGCTGCACCAGCAGCAGCCCGGCAAGCCCCGAGACGGTCGAGGAGCTGCTGGACGACTACCTGCATTCCTTCGGCACCCGCGAGGACGACGCCGGCCGGCAGCGCGACGCGGTGCGCGACGTCTGGCTGCGCCGCTTCGGGCGCGAGGGCCAGTTGCACACTTATTCCAGCGTCGGCTGCAAGCACTGTTCGGGCACGGGCTTCAAGGGGCGCGTGGGCATCCATGAGCTGATGGTGATGTCGAAGACGCTGCGCCGGCTGGTGCAGACCGGCGCGCGCGCCGAAGAACTCCAGCAGGCGGCGCTGCAGGAGGGCATGCGCACGCTGCGCCAGGACGGCATCGAGAAAGTGCTTGCGGGGCATACCACCATCGAGGAGGTGCGCGCGACCAGCAACGTGTGATGGCGTCGCTTGGCCGGGCGGCCTACCGGAATCCGTAGAAATTACAGATTCGCACCGAATCGGCGTTGACCGGGCGGGGTACTGGAGCAAAATCTTTTGCATACATACAACGAGGCAACACCGCCCAAGCGCCATGACACTCGACGAACTGTTCGCCAATGACGAGTCGCTCCCTACCGTCCCCAGGGTGGTGTCCGACCTCATAGAGATGCTGCGCGACGACGACGTGCCCTTCGCGGCCATCGCGCATCGCATCGAGCTCGACCAGGTGCTTGCGGCCAGGGTGCTGCAGATGGTCAATTCGCCGTTCTTCGGGCTGCCGCGCAAGATTTCGTCCATCCAGGGCGCGATCCTGATGCTCGGGCTCTCGGCCATCCGGTCGTTGGTGGTGAGCTCGGGCCTGTCGGGCTCCTTCAGGAAGGTGGAAGGCGTCAATCTGCCGGAGTTCTGGGCCCACAGCCTGCGCGTGGCGTCGGTCTCCCGGTATCTCGCTTCCAAGACCCGCCGCGTCGACCCCAACCTGGCATTCACCGCGGGCAGCATGCATGCCATCGGCCACCTCATCATGGCGCAGGCCATGCCCGGGCGCATGGCCGAACTGAACACCGTCCACCCGTTCGATGCACTGGGGCGCGCCCAGCTCGAACTCGTCGAATTCGGCTACCACTACGGCGACGTGAGCGCCTCGCTGGCGCGGCGCTGGGAGTTCGCGCCCGAGCTGGTCGGTGCGCTCTCCAGCTTCGTGACCCAGGCGAAGGCAGAGCGGCCCGATGCGCTCGGCGGCATTCTTCACATGGCCGTGTGGCGCGTGGCGCTGGAGCGCCAGGGCATGGACCTGGGCAACTTCGGTGCCTTTTGGCCGGCCCAGTCGGCGATGGCCGTGGGCATCACCGAGGACATCGTCCAGGGCATGCCGGCACCGCGCGTGCTGGCCGCCGACCTCGAATCGATGATCGCCTGAGCGGCCGCGTCCTCAGATATCCAGAGGCGCGAACGACTTGACCAGGTCGTCCAGCGCCTTGATCTGCGTCAGGAACGGCTCCAGCTTGTCGAGCGGCAAGGCGCTGGGGCCGTCGCACTTGGCTTGCGCCGGGTCCGGATGCGCTTCCAGGAAGAGCCCCGCCAGCCCCACCGCCATGCCGGCGCGCGCCAGGTCGGCCACCTGCTCGCGGCGGCCGCCCGAGGCCGCTGCGCCAGCTTCGCGCTGCTGCAGCGCATGGGTCACGTCGAAGATGATGGGCAGGTTCTGCGTGACCTTCTTCATGACGCCGAAGCCCAGCATGTCCACCACCAGGTTGTCGTAGCCGAAGCAGGTGCCGCGGTCGCACAGGATGAGCCTGTCGTTGCCGGCCTCCTTGAACTTCTCGACGATGTTGAGCATCTGCGGCGGGCTCAGGAACTGCGGCTTCTTGATGTTGATGGCCCGGCCGGTCTTGGCCAGCGCCACCACCAGGTCGGTCTGGCGCGCGAGGAACGCGGGCAGCTGCAGCACGTCGACCACCTCGGCCACCGGCGCGGCCTGCGCGACCTCGTGCACGTCGGTGATCACCGGGACGCCGAACGCGTCCTTCACGGCCTGGAGGATCTTCAGCCCCTCGTCAAGGCCCGGGCCGCGATAGGAGTGGATCGACGAGCGGTTGGCCTTGTCGAAGCTGCCCTTGAAGACGTAGGGAATGCCCAGCTTGCCGGTGACGCGCACGTACTCTTCGGCGCTGCGCAGGGCCAGGTCTCTGGACTCGAGGACGTTGACGCCGCCGAACAGGACGAAGGGGCCGTCGTTGCGGGCGTGGACGTTGGGGGTGATGGTGACAGTGGTCAAGTTTTTCTCCTGGCTAGGTGCCGATTGTCGGTCGGGCCGGGCTTTCGCCGTCCCGCCGATTTTCCGGCAGGCATCAACCGCCGGGCGTCACCGTCAGGTAAAGCGTCGTCAGGGTGCCCGCCACGGGCCGCAGCAGCTTCAGCAGCAGCGGCCGCCCGTAGCCTTCGCCGGCCAGCCGCTTCAGCAGGTCCGACAGCTGCGCGAGCGGCGTGCCGTCGCAGCCGATCAGGATGTCGCCGCTGCGCAGTCCGTCGCGTGCCGCCGCCGAGCCTGCCACCACCTCGACCACGCGCACGCCGGTGGCGACGGGCCATTCGTTCTCGCGCACCCAGCGCCGGGGCAGGGCCATCGCGGCGCACTGCACGCCCAGCTTTCCGCGCCGCACCGCGCCGTGGCGCATCAGCTCGCCGGCCACCCAGCGCGCGGTGTCGATGGCCACCGCGAAGCTCAGGCCCTGGGCCGATGGAATCACCGCCGTGTTCACGCCGATGACCTGCGCGCCGCTGTCGAGCAGCGGGCCGCCCGAGTTGCCGGGATTCAGCGCCACGTCGGTCTGGATCACGTCCTCGATCATCCGGCCGCCGCGCGAGGGCAGGCTGCGGCCGAGCGCGCTCACGATGCCGGCGGTCACGGTGAAGTCGAAACCCAGCGGGTTGCCGACCGCCACCACCAGCTGGCCGGGCTGCAGCGCCGCCGAGCTGCCCAGCGGCAGGAAGGCGCTAGGGTGCGACTCGATGCGCAGCACCGCCACGTCGGTGGAAGCGTCGATGCCGACCAGGCGCGCCACGCTCTCGGTGCCGTCAGCGAAGGCCGCGCGCAGTTCGCTCGCGCCTTCGACCACGTGGGCGTTGGTGATGGTGAAGCCGTCCGGCGTGAAGAGAAAGCCCGAGCCGCTGCCCTGGCCGCCCGCGTTGCCGCGCTGCGGCTGCTTGCGCACCTTGATGTGCGCGACCGCCGCGCTGGCCGTGTGTGCCACGCGGGTGACCGTGTTGGAGTAGGAATCGAGCAGGAATTCGTCTTCGCGCGCGCCCATGTGAGCACCTCTTTCAGTCGCCGGCATCTCCGGGAATCCAGCAGAAATGGCGGCGCGAAAGAGCTTTTCAAGCGCCCGGGCCGGGGCTCGGGCAGGCTCAGGCGGCCCCTGGGCGCTCCGCGGCCTGCGCGGTCGGCGAATGCTGCAGCGCGGCCGGCAGGCTGTCGTCCAGCCAGTTCATGCGCCAGGCCAGCAGCGTCACCGCGAGCACCAGCACCGCCAGCGCGGCCACGCCCGTCGCGCCGCGGCGGTCGCGGTACGGGTCGCGCACGATGCGCCGTGCGCCCGGCGGCACCCGCGCGGTCTGCGAGAGCATGCCGCCCAGCCGCACATTCACCTTCATGCGCCCGTTGATGGCCCAGCCGCTCGCGTCCAGGATCGGCCCCAGGCTGCGCTGGCGCAGCTTGAGCCACGCGATCAGCATGCTCGGCCCCGAGATGGCGAGCACGATGCCCAGCAGGGCCACCGGTATCCATTGCCCGAGGTCGATGAATTTGCCGAAGATGGCCACCAGCACCGCGCTGATGCTCCCCAGCGCCACGCCGATGGCGGCCACCGTGCCCACGTCGACGCGGCCTGTGGGGCGGGGCGCCGTGGCCGGTGCCTTGGCCGCGTTCGCGGCCTGGTCGGCGGTGGTGAGCTTTGTCGCGAAGCTGGTCAGGCTGCCCTGGCCGGCGGCGTCCTGCGCGGCGGCGCGCTTGGCCACCTGTTCCTCGATCACGCGCACGAACTTCTTGTACGGCGCGAAGAAGGCTTGCGCCACGCTCGTCGGGTTCTCGATCAGCTTGGTGATGGTGGCGTCCCAGTCGCGGCCCTGGCGGTCGTAGAACACGCCGTTGCGCCCCACGAAAAGGAAGTCGACGTCGCCGGCCGTGAAGGCGGCGGCAATGCTCATCTTCGCGCCCTGGCGCGTGCAGTCGCAGTAGGCCAGGCAGGTCTTGGCCAGGCCCGCGAGCACCGCGTGCCTGGCCGTGTCCTGCACCTGCACCGTCAGCTCGCAGCTGCGGCCGTCGAGGTACAGCGTGCCCGCCTGGAAGATCGCGCCCTCGCGCCGGTAGAAGGCCTTGAACGACACGAAGTTGTCGAGCAGCACCACCAGGTCGCGCTGCAGGCGGATCAGTTTTTCCAGGTCGACCAGCAGTGCGTTGTGTTCCTCGGCGGCTTCGTCGTCGCGGATCAGCCCGAGCAGCGCATCGCGCGTCTGCAGCAGCGCGTCGAGCTTGTCGAGCGGGAGCGCGGCGGCCCAGTTGTCGGGCCGCCTGGCCATCAGGGCCTGCAGCGGCGCGAGCTTGCGGCGAATCGCGAGCCAGTCGGCTTCCGCGAGTTCTTCGCGCGCGCCGAGCAGCGGCGCCACGCTGCGTTCGGCAAACGCGGCCACGGCATCGGCCCACGCGGGATTGAGCGAGGTGCCGCTCAGCGGCAGCACGCAGCGCGGCGTGACCGGGGCCAGCGGCAGTTCGGCGATGGGTTCCGCATGCAGGTTGAGGCTGTTTGCGGCGAGCGCGTCGTAGGCCTTGGCGGAAGGGTTGAGCGCGGTCACGGCCTGGGCGTCGAAAGCGGCCACGCGGCAGCGCGCGAAGAAATCGTCGAGCTTGGCCTGCACCTTGAGCGCCGCGTCGGCGGCCGCCAGCGTGGGCTCGCCCAGCGGCATCAACTCGGCATTGCCGGCGTCGGCCTGGGCATGCCAGTCGCGCGCGGTCTGCACTTCGGCGAAGAAGGCTTCCACGCGGGCGCGGTCCACGCCGGGCGTCTGCTTGTGGCGGTCGGGCACGCTGCCGTGCAGCCGGATGACTTCGGCGATGGTGGCGCGCACGGATTCGTCCTCCGCCGTGTCGGGCGTGACCACGCCGTCGCCGTTGAAGCGCATGGCGGCCAGCAGCTCGCCCCGGTCGGCGATGTCGGCGAGGGTGAGCGTGTCGTCATCGGGCCTGCCCTTGATCTGCAGCAGGCGGCGCGCTTCCTCCAGCAGCCGCGCGCCGGCGGGGTTGCGGTCGTCAAGGTCGCCCAGCGTCAGCACGTCGCTGCCTTGCAGCAGCACGTCGGGGTTGCGCAGGCGCGCGCAGACCCATTCGCACGCCGCGACCACTTCGGGCGGGCGCACGCGGCCGTCGCGGTCGGTGTCGATCAGGTCGAGGGTGCGGGTGTCGAAGTCGATGCCGCGCGTCGGGCACGCGAGCGCCACCCAGAGCTTCTGGTCGAGCTCCGCGATGCGGGCGATGTCCTCGCCGGTGCGAAAGATCACCTGGTCGGCGCCGCCCGTGCGGATGAACTGCCAGCGGTGCGGCGTGTGCGAGGGAAGGGCGTCGGGGCTCGAAGGATGGGGTCGATTGCTGGGGCTGTTGCGCATGGCAGCACCGTAAGGGACCACGCGCTGCGCGTTTGAGGACGCACGGCGCACAGCCATGTCGTCCGAGGCCGACATGGCTGTGCGCGCATGCGGCAGGCGCCGTAGGTCTTGTCTGTCCCGAGGAGGCGGCATTCCCTTTGAATCCGCCGCGCGCGCCCTCTATAACTTTGGGGTCGACGGTTGTGCCGTCCCTCGTATTCCTCCCTTTGCGAGGGCTTCGCTGCGTGACAGCAACGAGGCTTGGACCCGGCTCCTGCCGGGTTCTTTTTTGTGGGAAGCCCGCTCAGGGCGCCTTGGCGGCCCGCGCCGGTCCCTTCGGCCGCGACGACGGCTCCCACGAGTCAGGCGTGGTGGCCACCAGCGACTTGAAGTCCTTCCACGGCCGCGCGCCCGGCATGGTGCGTCCGCCGACGATCACCGTCTTCGCGAACAGCACCATGCGCTCGCGCAGGTAGTCGCGGTCGGACGCGGGCCAGGTCTCGATGGAGTGCGGCCCGCGAGCCAGCACGATCTCCTTCACGCCGCGAATGCGGTTGTAGGCGGCCACTGTTCCTTCGAGCGTTTCCGCGCGGTCCCACAGGCCCTTGCCGAAGAACGCGGCCGGCCACCGGTCCATGCCCGCCAGGGTGGACGAGTTCGGATAGAAGACGATGTGATGGTCCGCCGCCATGCCGCCCAGGAACAGGTTGCGGTCGGCCAGGTCGGGCGAGTCGCCCACGTAGCCCGCGCCGCTGGCAAACGACGACAGCAGGATGGCGCCGTGGATGTTCTTCAGCCCCTTGGGCGGCGTGCAGCTGGGCTGCGGCATGTCGAAGGTGCATTCGGCCACGTAGTTCTTGGTCATGGCCCAGGCGGTGGACATCGAGCCGCGCGAATAGCCGCCGAGCACCAGCGGGATCTCGTTGGCCTTCATGCCCGCCAGCAGCCGGCCGCGCGCGGTCTCGCCTTCGAACAGTTCGCCCGAGGGCGAGAGCAGCCGCAGGCCGCGTCCGCCTTCCAGCGCCGCCAGCGCGCGGAACACGTCCTCGCCCTGTTCCAGCGTGTTGGTGTCGCTGAAGCCGCCCGACAGGCCTTCGCCGCGCCGGTCGTAGGCCAGCACGTCGAAGCCGGCCTGGTTCAGCGCATGCAGGTTCTCGCGCCACCAGCGCTGGCCCATGGTTTCTGTGGTCGCGTTGGGAAAGCTGACCGGAACGGTCTTGGCGGTCTTCTCGTCGATGCGGTAGGCCGCTTCGTCCGGATGCTGGATGGCCGTGAGCTGGCCGCCGCCGCCCGGCGCCATGATGGCCAGCGCGCGCACCTTCTTGCCCTTGCCGTCGTCGATGCCGGCGCCCTCGATGTACCAGCCGCGCAGCTTGATGTCGCCGGTCATCTTCAGGTCGATGCGCTCGAAGGCGTCGCGCGGCGCGGTGAACTCCACGATCCAGGTGCGGGCGTCGGCCTCGGCGATGCCTTCTCGGTAGGGTGCCTTGGCAAAGAAGGCGGGCCGGCGGATCTGCTTCAGGTCGACGTTGCCGTCCGGATCGATCCTGCCCGACGGGTCGACCACGCCGGTCGAGCGCGTTGCGCGTTCCTTGTTGGGCGGCAGCCAGCGCTGCATCTGCGCGTCGATGCGCTTGAAGCACGCGGGGTCTTCCTTGCAGGCGCGCCAGCGGGCCTTGAGCTTTTCGTCGGTGAATTCGCTGACGTAGTAGTCGCCGCCCGCATAGTCGGGGGGCGGGTGGTTGGCCGTCATGAGCACCGGCACGCACTCCTTGGCGCCGGTTCCCTTGGGGCCTTGCCCCAGCAGGTAGCCGCCCATCATGGCGTTGCGGTCGGTGCCGACCCAGGCGGTGCAATCCGTGGGCGGCGGGGCGCTGGCGGTGGCCTGCCGCTGGGCCTCGGTGGGCCCGGTGCAGGCGCCCAGCAGCAGCGCGCCGGCGGCCAGGGTGAAGGCCGCGGCGCGGCGATGCAGGAGCAGGGTGCTCGGAATCTTCTGTGCAGTCATCGAGGCGGATGTTCCAGGGAAGGTGCGGGAGCGCAGCCCGATCTTCGCCGCATCCACGCCCGAAAGCCACGGCCCAAGCCGCGTCCGCCTGCAAGCGAAGGCCGCCCTTGCTGTAGGAGGTTTCCTGCATGCGCATGCGCGGAATTCCGCTCTTCTTCGGGCTGCGCCGCGCGCTCAATCTGCGCCGAATTCAAGGAGACAAGACAGATGAACTTCGAAGGCATCTACTGCTTCGACATGGCGAGCGTGCGCTTCGCCTTCTATCCCGAGGGCCCCGGCGGCCCACGCGTGCTCGCGCAGATCTCCGAGGAAACGCTGCACGACAAGTTCGGCGCGCGCGAAATCGGCGAGCGTTTGCTGGAAGCCTGCCGCAAGCACTTCCACGCCATCGAGCCCGCCGCCATCGCGCGCTACCGCAACGCGCCGCGCCGGCCGATCACGCTGACCACCGAAGACTTCGCGCTGCACGCCTGAGCCGGCGCGTCGCCTGAAGGGACACGGGCAACTCTCCGACAAGGCGAGGCGGCTCAGGCCGTAACCACGGCCACCGGCATCCCAGCAAATTGGCGTTCAAGCCGAGCGAGAACCGCAGTCGTTCCCCGCGTGGCCGTCGCCCCGACGGCCATGAACCCCTGCCTCGCTGGCCTTCAATCAAGGAATGCCGGTGCCTTTGAACCATTCACTCCCAGGCGAGCGAGACGCCTATCTTTTCCACGAAGGAACGCACGCGCGGCTCTACGACTTGCTGGGATGCCACGTGCAGCCGGAAGGCGGCGCGCGCTTCGCTGTATGGGCGCCCAATGCCGAGTCGGTTTCGGTGGTGGGCGACTGGAACTACTGGTCGGGCGATGCCGACCCTCTGGCGCCCAGCCCCGACCAGACCGGCATCTGGATCGGCCATGTGCCCAACGCGGTGCCCGGGCAGGCCTACAAGTACCGCATCCGTTCGCGCCAGGGCGGCTACACCGTCGACAAGGCCGACCCCGTGGCCTTCAGCGCGGAGCATCCGCCGGCTACCGGCTCGCGCATCTGCGAACTCGCCTACGAATGGGGTGACGACGAATGGATGGCCACGCGCGGCATGCACAACTCGCTCGAGGCGCCGATGTCGGTGTACGAGGTGCACCTGGGTTCCTGGCGCCGGCATGACGGGCAGTTCCTCGGCTACCGCGAGATCGCGCACGAACTGGCCGCATACGTCAGGAAGATGGGTTTCACGCACGTCGAGCTGATGCCCGTGACCGAGCATCCGTTCTACGGCTCGTGGGGCTACCAGACCACCGGCTACTTCGCGCCCACCGCGCGCTACGGTTCGCCGCAGGACTTCATGTACCTCGTCGACCACCTGCACCAGCAGGGCATCGGCGTGCTGCTCGACTGGGTGCCTTCGCACTTCCCGACCGACGAGCATGGCCTCTCTTTCTTTGACGGCACGCACCTCTTCGAGCATGCCGACCCGCGCCAGGGCTTCCACCCGGAGTGGAACTCCAGCATCTTCAACTACGGCCGTCCCGAGGTGCGCAGCTTCCTGGTGTCGTCGGGCCTGTTCTGGCTCGACCTGTACCACCTGGACGGACTGCGCGTGGACGCCGTGGCCTCCATGCTGTACCTCGACTACGCCCGCAAGCACGGCGAGTGGATCCCCAACCGCCACGGCGGCCGCGAGAACCTGGAGGCCATCGATTTCCTGCGGACGCTCAACCGTGCGGTCTACCGCGAATTTCCGGACACGCTCACCGTGGCGGAGGAGTCCACCGCGTGGCCGCGCGTTTCGCGCCCCACCGACATGGACGGCCTGGGCTTCGGCGAGAAATGGAACATGGGCTGGATGCACGACACGCTGGCCTACATGAAGGAAGACCCGGTCAATCGCAAGTACCACCACCACAAGCTGACCTTCTCGCTGGTGTATGCCTTCGACGAGAACTTCGTGCTGCCTTACTCGCATGACGAGGTGGTGCACGGCAAGGGCTCGCTCATCAACAAGATGCCCGGCGACAGCTGGCAGCAGTTCGCCAACCTGCGTGCGCTGTTCGGCTTCATGTGGGCGCACCCGGGCAAGAAGCTGCTCTTCATGGGCGACGAGTTCGGCCAGCGCCGCGAATGGACGCACGACGGCGAGCTCGAATGGTGGGTCACCCAGCAGCAGGGTCACGGCGGCCTGCAGCGGCTGGTGGCGCAGCTCAACCGGGTGTACCGCGAATCGCCCGCGCTGCACCAGCTCGACTTCTCGGCCGCCGGCTTCGAATGGATCGCGGCCGACGATGCCGAGCGCAGCGTGTTCGCCTTTCTTCGCAAGGCGCGCGACGGCAGCCCGCCGCTGCTGGTGGTCAGCAACATGACGCCCGTGCCGCGCACCAACTACCTGCTGGGCGTGCCCGGCGGCGTGGGCAGCGGCTTCTGGCGCGAACTGATCAACACCGACGCGGCCGAGTTCGGCGGCGCCGGCTGGGGCAACTTCGGCGGCGTGGAAGCCGCGCCGGTGCGCTCGCACGGGCGCATGCAGTCGGTGTCCCTGACGCTGCCGCCGCTGTCGACCCTGATCCTGGAACAACGCCCGTCACCATGAAGAACATCTTCTCCACCCGCCACGCGGCAAGCGTGGCTCCCGACATTGCAACCGGCACCGACAACCCCGGCGGCGACGTGCGCGCCGTGATCGATGCCGTGCTGCCCGCCGTCGACAACGGCCGCTTCGCCGTGAAATGCGTGGCCGGCGAGCGGGTGTGCGTGCGCGCGCACTGCTTCACCGACGGACACGACGTGCTTCGCGTGCAGCTGTGCTGGCGCGCGCACGACCAGGCCGAGTTCCGCGAAGTGCCGATGAAGCCGCTGGGCAACGACGTGTGGGAGGCCGGCTTCTCGCCGCCCGCGATAGGCCGCTACGTGTACACCGCCGTGGCCTGGGTCGACCCGTTCGAGTCGTGGCGCAGCGAGATGACGCGCCGCGTCGACCCCGACGACGTGCGCATCGCCTCGGAAGTCGGCGCGGCCGAAGTGGCTGCCGCCGCCGCGCGCGCCGAGGGTGCCGATCGCATCGCGCTGCAGCGCTGGGCCACCGAGCTCCAGGCCTCGGCCGCCGCGCCGGGCACCGATGCGGTGTCCCTCAAGGCATTGGCGCTCGACGAGGAACTGGCCGAACTCGCGCGCCGCCACCCCGACCGTCGCCACCAGGTGCGCCACCCGGTCGAGCTGCCGCTGGTGGCCGACCGCGAGCGCGCCCGTTTCAGCACCTGGTATGAGCTGTTCCCGCGCTCGGCCGGCACCGAGCCCGGCGTGCACGGCACTTTCAAGGACGTGGAAGCGCGCCTGCCGGCCATCGCCGAGATGGGTTTCGACGTGCTGTACTTTCCGCCGATCCACCCCATCGGCCGCGTGCAGCGCAAGGGCCCCAACAACAAGCTGGTGAGCGGCCCCGAGGATGTGGGCAGCCCCTGGGCCATCGGCGCCGCGGAAGGCGGCCACAAGGACATCCTGCCCGCGCTCGGCACCGCGCAGGACTTCCGCCGCCTGCTGGCGCGCGCGGCCGACCACGGACTGGAGATCGCGCTGGACATCGCTTTCCAGTGCGCGCCCGACCACCCCTACGTGAAGGCGCACCCCGAATGGTTCCGCTGGCGCCCCGACGGCACCGTGCAGTACGCGGAGAACCCGCCCAAGAAGTACCAGGACATCTATCCCTTCAACTTCGAGAGCGAAGACTGGCAAGGCCTGTGGGCCGAACTCAAGAGCGTGATCGACCACTGGGTGGGCGAGGGCGTGCGCATCTTCCGCGTCGACAACCCGCACACCAAGGCCTTCCCGTTCTGGGAGTGGGCCATCGGCGAGGTCAAGCGCGAGCACCCCGACGTGATCTTCCTGGCCGAGGCCTTCACCCGGCCCAAGGTGATGCACCGGCTGGCCAAGCTGGGCTTTTCGCAGAGCTACACCTACTTCACCTGGCGCAACACCAAGGAAGAACTGGTCGAGTACTTCACCGAGCTGTCCACCGCGCCGGGCATCGACTACTTCCGCCCCAACGTGTGGCCCAACACGCCCGACATCCTGCACGAGCAGCTGCAGCACGGCGACGCCGCGACCTACATGGCGCGGCTGGTGCTGGCGGCCACGCTGTCGGCCAGCTACGGCATCTACGGCCCCGCCTACGAGCTGCGCGAGCACCTGCCGCGCGAGCCGGGCAGCGAGGAATACCTCGATTCCGAGAAATACCAGCTGCGCCACTGGAACCACGACAACCCCGAAAGCCTCGCGCCCTTCATCGCGCGGGTGAACCGCATCCGCCGCGAGAACCCCGCGCTGCACCAGGACCGCACGCTGCGCTTCCTGCACATCGACAACCCGCAGCTGCTGGCCTACGCCAAGGCTTCGGCCGACGGGGCCAACGTGATCGTGACCGTGGTCAACCTCGATCCGCACAACGCCCAGTGGGGCTGGCTGGGGCTCGAACCCGGCAGCGTGGGTGTGAACCCGCCCTCGCGCGTGTTCCAGATGCACGACCTGCTCAGCGGCCAGCGCTTCCAGTGGCAGGGCGACTGGCACTACGTGCGCCTGGATCCGCAAAGCTGCCCCGCGCACGTCTTCGTCGTTCGTCGGCGTCATGGCGACGAGCGCGACTTCGATTATTTCCTCTGAGAGGTCGCCCGCCCATGAATGCACCCGTTTCGCACATCGCACTGGAAACCGTAGAGATCGACAACAGCGACGACCCCCTGTGGTACCGCGACGCGGTCATCTACCAGCTCAACGTCAAGGCCTTCTTCGATTCGAACAACGACGGCATGGGCGACTTCCAGGGCGTGACCGCCAAGCTCGACTACGTGAAGGACCTGGGCGTCAACACGATCTGGCTGATGCCGTTCTATCCCTCGCCGCTGCGCGACGACGGCTACGACATCTCCGAATACGAAGACGTCCACCCGCAGTACGGCTCGCTCGCCGACTTCCGCCAGATGCTGGCCGAGGCGCACAAGCGCGGCCTGCGCGTCATCACCGAGCTGGTCATCAACCACACCTCGAGCGAGCACCCGTGGTTCAAGGCCGCGCGGCTGGCGCCGCCGGGCTCCCCCGAGCGCGACTTCTACGTGTGGAGCGACACCGACCAGCTCTACCAGGGCACGCGCATCATCTTCACCGACACCGAGACCTCGAACTGGACCTGGGACCCGGTGGCCAAGCAGTACTACTGGCACCGCTTCTTCAGCCACCAGCCCGACCTGAACTTCGACAACCCGGCGGTGCTGGAGGCCATCTTCAAGACCATGCGCTTCTGGCTGGACATGGGCGTGGACGGCTTCCGCCTCGACGCCATTCCCTACCTGGTGGAGCGCGACGGCACCAGCAACGAGAACCTGCCCGAGACGCACGCGGTGATCAAGCGGCTGCGCGCGGCCATCGACGCGCAGTACAAGAACCGCTTCCTGCTGGCCGAGGCCAACATGTGGCCGGAGGACGTGCGCGAGTACTTCGGCGACGGCGACGAATGCCACATGGCGTACCACTTCCCGCTGATGCCGCGCATGTACATGGCCATCGCGCAGGAAGACCGCCACCCCATCGTGGAAATCATGGCGCAGACGCCCGACATCCCCGAAGGCTGCCAGTGGGCCATCTTCCTGCGCAACCACGACGAGCTCACGCTCGAGATGGTGACCAGCAAGGAGCGTGACTACATGTACAACATGTACGCCGCCGACATGCGCGCGCGCATCAACCTGGGCATCCGCCGGCGCCTGGCGCCGCTGATGGAGAACGACCTGGACCGCGTGAAGCTCATGAACGGCATGCTGCTGTCGATGCCGGGCTCGCCCATCATCTACTACGGCGACGAGATCGGCATGGGCGACAACGTGTTCGTGGGCGACCGCAACGGCGTGCGCACGCCCATGCAGTGGAGCCCCGACCGCAACGCCGGGTTCTCGCGCGCCGACCCGCAGCGCCTGTACCTGCAGCCCATCATGGACCCGATGTACGGCTACGAGGCGCTCAACGTCGAGACGCAGGCGCGCGACGCCAGCTCGCTGCTCAACTGGACCAAGCGCATGCTGGCAGTGCGCAAGACCAGCCACGCCTTCGGACGCGGCAAGCGGCGCTTCCTGAAGCCGGGCAACCGCAAGATCCTGGCCTACCTGAGCGAGTACGAAGGCGACGTGATCCTCGCCGTGTTCAACCTCTCGCGCGCGGCCCAGCCGGTGGAGCTGGACCTGTCGGAGTTCCGCGGCTTCGTTCCCATCGAGATGCTGGGCCGCTCCCCGTTCCCGCCCATCGGAGAGCTGCCTTACCTGCTCACGCTGTCTTCGTACGGCTTCTATTGGTTCAAGCTCACCGCGGAGGCCGACGCGCCGAGCTGGCACGAACAGGGCGTCGCGCTGCAGGAGTGGCCCACGCTGGTGCTGTTCGACGGCTGGACCAGTTTCTTCCGCGACCGCGTGATGCCGTGGCGCATCGGCATGTCCGAGCGCATGCGCAACCAGTTCGAGCTGGAAACGCTGCCGCGCCACATCGAGATCCAGCGCTGGTACGCCTCGAAGGGCACCGCCATCGAGCGTGCGCGCATCGTCGACCACGCGGTGTGGGAAGTGAACGGCCTGAGTTGGATGCTGCCGCTGCTCGCGCTCGACGGCCCGCCCGGCGGCGCCACCTATTTCATGCCCCTCGCCCTGGCCTGGGAGGAGCGCGACGAAGAGCGCATGGCCGGCGTGGCGCAGGCCGCGCTTGCCAAGGTGCGCCAGCAGGCGCAGGTCGGCCTGATGGGCGACGCCTTCTATGACGAGGCCTTCTGCCGCGAACTGGTCCGCGCCATCGGAAAGGGCGCCGAACTGCCCACGGCCGGCGGCAAGCTGGTGTTCACGCCGACAGCGGCGTTCGCCCAGCTCGGCGTCGACCTTGACGCGCTGCCGGTCGGGCGGCCCAGCGGCGTGAGCAGCAACACGGTGGTCACGCTCAACGAGACGCTGTTCCTCAAGGGCTACCGCAACGTGCGCGAAGGCATCAACCCCGAGCTCGAGATGGGCCGCTTCCTCACCGAAGTGGCGCACTACCCGCACTGCGTGCCGGTGCTCGGCGCACTCGAATACATGGGCGCCGACGGCCGCACCATGACGCTCGCCCTGGTGCAGAGCTATGTCGCCAACCAGGGCGACGGCTGGGACTACACGCTGGGCTATCTCGAACGCTTCCTGCGCGACGTGGCCACCACCGACGGTGCCGTCGACGCGCCCGACGTGCTGGCGGTGCACGGCGGCTTCCTCGCGCTGATCGGCACGCTGGGCCGCCGCACCGCCGAGCTGCACCGCGCGCTGGCCACCCGCACCGGGGCGGCGGCCTTCGACCCCGAGCCGCTGTCGGCCGAAGACGTGGCGGGCTACCGCACCCATGCCGCCGGCGATGCCACGGCCACGCTGGCACTGCTGCGCGAACGCCTCGGCGCGCTGCCTCCCGGCGCGCAGGCCGACGCCGAGAGCCTGCTGCGCGCCGCCGACACGCTGCAGGCCAGCATCGCCGAGCGCCGTTTCGTGGGCGAGGGCGGCAGCGGCGCCGCGCTCAAGAGCCGCTACCACGGCGACTACCACCTGGGGCAGGTGCTGGTGAAGGACAACGACTTCGTCATCATCGACTTCGAGGGCGAGCCCGCGCGCAGCTTCGAGGAGCGCCGCGCCAAGAGTTCGCCGCTGCGCGACGTGGCGGGCATGCTGCGCTCCTTCAACTATGCGCGCTGGTCGGCCTTGCGGCGCGTGGCGCAGAGCCCGGAAGAAGCCGAGAAGCTGGCCGCGCCCGCAGTCGCCTGGGAGCAGGCCACGCGCAACGCCTTCATGAAGGGCTACGCCGGCACGCTCGCGCAGCCGGACGGCGCGCCCATCGACGCCGAACTGCTCGCGCTGTTCGAGCTGGAGAAGGCGCTCTACGAACTTCGCTACGAACTCAACAACCGCGCCGACTGGGTACAGGTGCCGCTGCACGGCGTGCTCGCGCTCATCCAGCCGAACGGGGCCTGAGGCCGCCGTCGTCATTCACTCGGGGAAATACACATGGAAAACTTCGGCATTCACCTGGAGCCACTGCGCGCCATCCTCTACCAGGTGGGGGCGTTCGTTCCGCGCCTGCTGGTGGCGCTGGTGGTGGTGTTCGTGGGCTGGCTCATCGCCAAGGCGGCGCGCTTCGCCGTGACCAAGGCCTTGCGCGCCATCAACTTCAACGTGCTGACCGAGCGCGCGGGGCTCGACAACTTCCTGCGCCAGGGCGGCCTGGCGGGCGACACCAGCAGCCTGTTCGGCATCCTGGCGTACTGGCTGGTGATACTGGCGTCGCTGCTCATCGCCTTCAACGGCATGGGGCTGAGCTACATCGCCGACCTGCTGGGGCGCATCGTCTGGTTCGTGCCCAACGTGTTCGTCGCCTTGCTGGTGCTGGCCTTCGGCTCGTACTTCGCCAAGTTCGTGGGCGACGCCGTGGGCAGCTATTTCCGCGGCGTGAAGATGCAGGACGCCACGCTTTTCGCCAAGGTGGCGCAGTACGCGGTGATGGCTTTCGTGATCCTGATCGCGCTGGACCAGATCAAGGTGGGCGGCGACATCGTGCGCGAAAGCTTCCTGGTGATCTTGGCGGGCGTGGTTTTTGCGTTGGCCCTGGCATTCGGGCTGGCCGGCAAGGACTGGGCGAAGGCGCAGATCGAGCGCTGGTGGCCCCGGCAGCAGCAACTGACGAAGACGGGCACCGGCAGGGAAGTGCCGGGCGTGCCCACGCCACCGCCGCCGCCAGCATCGCGTTTCGACGACCGCCCACCCCGCTGACCTGCATTTCTCCCAACGCAAGCAACCGCCCGACGCCTGAATGACAAGAAAAACCAACCCGACCATCACCGCCGTCTGGCCCGGACGCCCTTACCCGCGCGGCGCCACCTGGGACGGTGAAGGCGTCAACTTCGCGCTTTTCTCGCAGCATGCCGACAAGGTCGAGCTGTGCCTTTTCGACGAGCGCGGCCGCCACGAGCTGCAGCGCATCGTGCTGCGCGAGCGCACCGACGGTGTGTGGCACTGCTACCTGCCCGAGGCCCGGCCCGGCCAGGCCTACGGATTTCGGGTGCACGGCGCCTACAAGCCCGAGGAGGGGCACCGCTTCAACCCCAACAGGCTGCTGGTCGACCCCTACGCCAAGGACCTGGTGGGCCAGTTGCGCTGGGGCGACGCACTCTATGGCTACACGGTCGGCAGCAAGCGCGAAGACCTTTCCTTCGACCGCCGCGACAGCGCCCCGCTGATGCCCAAGGGCCGCGTGCTCGAAACCGCCTTCACCTGGGGCGACGACCGCCGCCCCTCGGTACCCTGGCAGGACATGGTCATCTACGAGATGCACGTGCGCGGCTTCACCATGAACCATCCCGACGTGCCGCCCGAGCTGCGCGGCACCTACGCCGGCTTGGCCAGCGCGCCGGTGGTCGACTACCTCAAGCGCCTGGGCGTGACCACCGTCGAGCTGCTGCCGGTGCACAGCTTCCTCAACGACCGGCACCTGGCCGAGAAGGGGCTGCAGAACTACTGGGGCTACAACACGCTGGCCTTCTTCGCCCCCGAGATGCGCTACAGCGCCTCGGGCAAGGTGAAGGAGTTCAAGACAATGGTCAAGACGCTGCACTCCGCGGGCATCGAGGTGATCCTGGACGTGGTCTACAACCACACCTGCGAGGGCAACCAGCTCGGCCCCACGCTGTCGATGCGCGGCGTGGACAACGCCTCCTACTACATCGTGAACTCCGACAACCGGCGCTACTACGACGACTTCACCGGCTGCGGCAACACCGTGAACCTGGAGCATCCGCATGCGCTGCAACTGGTGATGGACTCGCTGCGCTACTGGGCCGAGGAGATGCACGTCGACGGTTTCCGCTTCGACCTGGCATCGGCACTGGCGCGCGAGGCGGGCAAGGTGGAAAACCTCGGCGGCTTCTTCGACGCCATCCGGCAGGACCCGACGCTCAACCGTGTGAAACTCATCGCCGAGCCCTGGGACCTTGGCCACGGCGGCTACCAGGTGGGCAACTTTCCGCTGGGGTGGGCCGAATGGAACGACCAGTACCGCGACGGCATGCGCGGCTTCTGGAAGGGCGACGGCGGCCTCATCGGCGAAGTGGCCAAGCGCGTCACCGGCTCCGAAGACCTGTACGGCTGGTCGGGCAAGCAGCCCAGCGCGAGCATCAACTTCGTCACGGCGCACGACGGCTTCACGCTGCACGACCTGGTTTCCTACAACGACAAGCACAACGAGGCCAACGGCGAGGACAACCGCGACGGCAACAGCCACAACGTGTCGTGGAACTGCGGCGTCGAAGGCCCCACCGACGACCCCGAGGTGGTGAGCCTGCGCGAGCGCCAGAAGCGCAACCTGCTGGCCACGCTGCTGCTGTCGCAGGGCGTGCCGATGCTGCTGGCGGGCGACGAGCGCGGCCATACGCAGCAGGGCAACAACAACGTCTACTGCCAGGACAACGCGCTGGGCTGGCTCGACTGGACGCCCACGCCCGAGCGGCTGGCGCTGGTCACCTTCGTCGAGCGCATGGTCGCGCTGCGCCGCGCGCATCCGTCGTTCCGCCGCCGCACCTTCTTCGCCGGCAAGCCGGCCGAGGGCGAGACCGTGACCGACGTCTATTGGCTCAAGCCCGACGGCGCCGAGATGCGCACGGAAGACTGGAATGACACCAACGCACGCTGCATCGCGATGTACATCCCCGGCGGCGGCATCGCCGACCGCGGGCCGCGCGGCGAGCACCAGCACGACGACGACTTCCTGATCCTGATGAACGCCCACCACGACGAAATTCCTTTCACGCTGCCGGCCATGCCGCACGGCGCCTGGCGCCTGCTGGTCGACACCGCGAGCACCACGCCGCCCCCCACCACCGAGGACGCCGCCGCGCTGGCGCCCGCATGGTCGGAGCCGGCCTATCCGCTGCAATGCCGCTCGCTGGTGGTGTTGAGCCGGCCGGACGTGCGGCCATGAACCGCGCGCACCGCATGCCCTTCGGTGCCACCGTCCGCGAGGACGGCGGCGTGGCCTTCGCACTGTGGGCGCCCTCGGGCGGCGACGTGCGGCTGGAACATCGCCCGGTCGGCGGCGAGAACACCACGCACCCGATGGCCCGTGACGCACAGGGCTGGCACACGCTCACGCTGCCCGGGGCGGCCCACGGCGACGGCTACCGCTTCCACCTGCCCGACGGCACCGCCGTGCCCGACCCGGCCTCGCGCTTCAACCCCGAGGACGTGCACGGCCCCAGCGTGGTGATCGATCCGCGCCGCCATCAATGGCGCGACGACGCCTGGCGCGGCCGCCCGTGGGAAGAGGCCGTGGTGTACGAACTGCACATCGGCGCCTTCACCGCCGAAGGCACCTTCAACGCCGCGCGCGAGCGGCTCGGCGACCTGGCCGAGCTGGGCGTGACCGCCATCGAGCTGATGCCGCTTGCCGACTTTCCGGGGCGCCGCAACTGGGGCTACGACGGCGTTCTGCAGTTCGCGCCCGACGCCTCCTACGGCACGCCCGACGAACTGAAGGCGCTGGTCGACGCGGCGCACGGGCTGGGGCTGATGGTGCTGATCGACGTGGTCTACAACCACTTCGGGCCGGAAGGCAACTACCTGCATGCGTACTGCCCGGAGTTCTTCAATCCGGCGCATCGCACGCCCTGGGGCTCGGCCATCAACTTCGACGGGCCGGGCGCGCGCACGGTGCGTGACTTCTTCATTCACAACGCGCTGTACTGGGTGGAGGAATATCGCTTCGACGGGCTGCGCATGGATGCGATCCACGCCATTCGCGACGACTCGCATCCGCACATCGTGCAGGAGATCCGCGACGCGCTGCAGGCCGGCCCTGGCCGCGAGCGCCACATCCACATCGTGCTGGAGAACGACACCAACCAGGCCTCGATGCTCGCGCGCGACGGCCACGGCGTGCCGGTGGCGGGCACCGCGCAGTGGAACGACGACCTGCACCACGCGGTGCATGTGCTGGCGACCGGCGAGCGCGACGGCTACTACGCCGACTATGCGGACGACCCCGTGTGCAGCTTCGCGTGCGCGCTGGCCGAAGGCTTCGTATACCAGGGGCAGCCATCGGCATTCCGCAACGGCGAGCGGCGCGGCGAGCCCAGCACGCGGCTGCCGTCGCAGGCCTTCGTGTCCTTCCTGCAGACGCACGACCAGGTCGGCAACCGCGCCTTCGGCGAGCGCCTGCATGCGCTCGGCGACCCGGTGCTCACGCGCGCGGCCATGGCCTGCCTGCTGCTGTCGCCGCATGTGCCGATGCTGTTCATGGGCGACGAGTTCGCGGCCTCGACGCCATTCCTTTACTTCTGCGACTTCGGGCCTGAACTGGCGAAGGCGGTGTCGGACGGACGGCGCTCGGAGTTCGGCGGCTTCGCGGCGTTCAAGGACGAGGCGGCGCGTGCGCGCATTCCCGATCCGAATGCCGAGTCGACCTTCCTGGCGTCCAAGCTGAACTGGCGCGAGCGGGGCTCGCGTGCCCACTTCGCGCGGTTCAGCGAGGTGCAGCAGTTGCTCGAATTACGCCACCGGCTCATCGTGCCGCACCTGGCCGGCTCGACCGGCGCGGGCGTGTTCCTGTGCGAGAACGGCACGCTGCGGGTGCACTGGGACCTGGGGCCGCCGCGCGAGGGGCACGAAGGGCGCACCGCGACGCGCCTGCACCTGCTCGCGCACTTCGGCGACGGGCCCGATGCAGCGGCGGTGTCGCCGCCCGGCACGCTGGTGTACAGCAGCGGCGCGCGGCAGGCCGAGCCCGGCGCCTTGCTGCTCGAACGCGGCGCGGTGCACGCGACGCTGGAGGACATGCGCGGTGGATGAGGTTTTTCATCACGACACGGCGGGCGTGCTGGCGGCGCTGTGCGAACACTACGGCATTGCCACCGCCTACCACGACGCCTTCGGCACGCGCCGGCAAGCCACGACGCAGAGCATGCTCGCGCTGCTGGCGGAATTCGGCGTGCGCATCGGCACCGCGCAGGACGCCCACCGCGCCCTCGAAGCGGCGCATGCCATGCGCTGGACGGAAGCCCTGCCTCATGTGCGGGTGGTCGATGCATCGGCCACCGAATGGAGCGTGCCCCTGCGCCTGCCGCTGGCCATGCGCTCGCTGCGCTGGCAGCTCACCGACGAAGCCGGCCGCACGCGGCACGGCGAGGCCGATGCCTCCACGCTGCACGAGACGGCGCGCAGCGAGCGCGACGGCATCTGGCTGAGCGAACGCGTGCTGCCGATGACGCTCGCGCTCGATGCGGGCTACCACCGGCTGCGCATCGACGGGCTGGCCGGCGAGACGCTGGTGCTTGCGTCGCCGGGCCGCTGCTACCGGCCGCCCGCGGTGCGGGACGGCGGCCGCGTCTGGGGGCCGGCGGTGCAGCTGTACAGCCTGCGCTCGCAGCACAACTGGGGCATCGGCGACTTCAGCGACCTGCAGGATCTGGCGGCCCGCATGGCCGCGCAGGGCGCCGACATCGTCGGCGTGAACCCGCTGCATGCGCTGTTCGCGGCCAATCCGGCGCATGCGAGCCCGTACAGCCCTTCGTCGCGCCAGCAGCTGAATGCGCTCTACATCGACGTCGAGGCGGTGGATGAATTCGCGCAGTGCGAGGCCGCGCGAAAGCTGGTCGATTCGCCCGCGTTCCAGGCGCGCCTGGCGGCACTGCGCGCCGAACCGCTGGTGGACCATGCGGGCGTTGCATCCGCCAAGTTCGAAGTGCTGGAGCTGCTGTTCGCGCACTTCCGCGAGCGCCACCTGCCGGAAGACGGCACGCCGGACGAAGAGGGCCTGGCGTTCCTGTCATTCGTCGCGGAGCGCGGCGAGGGCTTGCGGCAGCATGCGCTGTTCGAGACGCTGCATGCGCACTTTCTGGCGGCAGACCCCGCGATGTGGGGCTGGCCCGTGTGGCCCGCCGCATACCGAGACCCCGATTCGGCCGAGGTCACCGCATTCGCCGTGCAGCATGCGCAGCGCCTGCAGTTCCAGCAGTACCTGCAATGGCAGGCCGCGCGGCAACTGGCGCGGGCTGGCGAACGCTGCGCCGCCCTGGGCATGGGCGTGGGCCTCTACGTGGACCTGGCGGTGTCGGTCGACCGTGCCGGCTCCGACGCCTGGACGGCGCAGTCCGTGTTCGCGGCCGGTGCCAGCATCGGCGCGCCGCCTGACGAGTTCAACCCCGCCGGCCAGAACTGGGGCCTGCCGCCGCTGCGTCCCGACCGGCTGCGCGCCGACGGCCACCGCTTCTTCATGCAGACGCTGCGCGCGAGCATGCACGGCGCGGGCGCCTTGCGCATCGATCACGTCATGGGGCTCATGCGCCTGTTCTGGATACCGCCGGGCCGCGGCGCGCATGACGGCGCGTATGTTTACTACCCGCTGGACGAGCTGCTCGCCATCGTCGCCATCGAGAGCCATCGGCACCGCTGCATGGTGATAGGCGAAGACCTGGGCACGGTGGAAGACGCGGTGCGAGAGGCGCTGGGCAAGGCCGACGTGCTGTCTTACCGCCTGCTGTACTTCGAGCGTCTCGACCGGCACCAGGGCAGCGGCTTCAAGCCGCCGGCCGCGTATCCGCCGGCCGCGCTGGTGGCCGTGAGCACGCACGACCTCGCGACATATGCCGGCTGGTGGGCCGGCCACGACCTGCGCACCCGCCTGTCGCTGGGCCTGTTCCCCGACGAGCGCGTGTTCGACAAGCAACTGCTCGACCGCGCACAGGAGCGCATCGAGCTGATGCTGGCCGTGCAGCAGGCCGGCCTGCTGTCGCGCGAGGAGATCGCCGAGGCCGCGGGCCTCGCGCTGCCCACGGCGCGCGTGGTGGAGGCGGTGCACGCCTGGCTCGCGAGGACGCCGTCGGCATTGATGATGGTGCAGCTCGAAGACGTGGCGGGCGTGGTCGAGCAGGCCAACATGCCCGGCACGGTGAACGAGCAGCCCAACTGGCGGCGCAAGCTGCCGGTGCCGCTGCACGCGCTGGCCACAGGCGAGCGCATGCAGGGGCTGGCCGCGCAACTGCGCGCCGCACGCCCCGCGAGCCGACCCGATGCGCCGCAGCACGCGCCGCAAGACCTGCGCGCCCGCGTGCCGCGCGCCACCTACCGGCTGCAGTTCCACAAGGACTTCGGCTTCGACGACGCGGTGCGCGTGCTGCCGTACCTCGCGCAACTGGGCGTGAGCCACGTCTACTGCTCGCCGATCCAGCGCGCGCGCGCCGGCAGCATGCACGGCTACGACGTGGTGGCGCACGACGAGATCAACCCCGAGCTGGGCGGCGAAGAAGGCTTCGCGCGCTTCGTCGCGGCGCTCAAGGCGCACGGCATGGGCCAGCTGCTGGACATGGTGCCCAACCACATGGGCGTGTTCGGCGCCGACAACGCATGGTGGATGGACGTGCTGGAGAACGGCCCGGCCTCGCTCTACGCGCAGCACTTCGACATCGACTGGCAGCCGCTGAACGTCGAGCTCACGGGCAAGGTGCTGCTGCCGGTGCTCGGCGGGCACTACGGCGAGGTGCTCGGCAGCGGCGAACTGGCGCTGCGCTTCGAGGCGGAAGAGGGCGCCTTCGCGATCGGCTATTTCGGCCACCGCTTTCCGCTCGCGCCCGAGAGCTATCCCACGGTGCTGGCGCGAGCCCTCGCGCAGCTCGACGAATCCGCCGACGACGCCGCGGCGCTCGCGAGCATCGCCACCGCTTTCGGGCACCTTCCGGGGCGGCAGGCGGCACAGCCGCAGTTGCGCACCGAGCGCGCGCGCGACAAGGAACTGCTGAAGGCCCGCCTCGCGCGCCTGGCGCAGCGCCATCCTTCGGTCGCGAAGGCGGTGGCGACGGCCGTGGCCGAGCTGAACCTGGCCACGCCCGAAGCGCGTGACGCCATGCATGCGCTGATCGAGGCCCAGGCCTACCGGCTGGCCTACTGGCGCGTGGCCTCGGACGAGATCAACTACCGCCGCTTCTTCGACATCAACGACCTCGCGGCCGTGCGCATGGAGCGCGACGACGTGTTCGAGGCCACGCAGTCCTTCGCCCTCGAGCTCGCGGCGGCGGGCACGGTGGACGGCTTGCGCATCGACCACCCCGACGGCCTCTACGACCCCGCGCGCTACTTCGAGAAGCTGCAGCAGGGCTACGCGCGGCGCGCGGGGCTTGCATTGCCCGCGCACGATGCGCAAGGCAGGCCGGCACGGCCGCTCTACGTGGTGGCCGAGAAGATCGCGGCGGACAACGAGGAAGTGCCCGAGAGCTGGCACGTGCACGGCACCACCGGCTACCGCTTCGCGAACGTGGCCAACGGCGTGCTGGTCGATACCTCGGCCGCCGAGACCATCGGCCATGCATGGCGCCGCTTCACCGGCGAGACCCAGGGCTTTCATGCGCTCTCGCAGGCCGGCCGGCGCGAGGTGATGCGCAATGCGCTGTCGTCGGAACTCAACGTGCTTTCAAGCGAACTGTTGCGCATCGCGCGGGCCGACCGCGCCACGCGCGACTACACGCTCAATGCGCTGCGCCGCGCGCTGGCCGACGTGGCGGCCAACATGCCGGTGTACCGCACCTACATCGTCGAGAAGCCCTCGGCGCAGGACGAACGCTTCATCGACGAAGCGACGCAGGCGGCCGAACGGCAGAGCGGCGATGCCGACCGCTCGGTCTTCGCCTTCGTGCGCGGTGCGCTGCGCGGCGAGGCCGTGGCGGGTGCGCCGCGCGAACTGGCCGAGCGGGTGCGTCGCTTTGCGGTGCGCTTCCAGCAGTTCAGCGCGCCGGTCACGGCCAAGGGCGTGGAAGACACGGCGTTCTATCGCTTCTTCCCGTTGAGTTCGCTCAACGAGGTGGGCGGCGAGCCCGACCACTTCGGCTTCGAGGTGGACGAGTTCCATGCGCTCAGCGCCGACCGCGCGCTGCGCTGGCCGCACACCATGCTCGCCACGTCGACGCATGACAACAAGCGCTCCGAAGACGTGCGCAACCGCATCGACGTGCTCTCCGAAATGCCCAACGACTGGGTGCTGGCGCTGACCCGCTGGCACGGCATGTGCCGCGACACGCGGCGCAAGCTGGAGACCGAGGACGCACCATCGCGCGCCGACGAATACCTTTTCTACCAGACGCTGCTGGGCACGCTGCCGGCAGGCGGCCTCGACGCGGCCGAAGCGCCGGCCTTCGCCGACCGGCTCTGCCAGTACATGCAGAAGGCCGCGCGCGAAGCCAAGCTGCGCACGCGCTGGACCCAGCCCGACGCCGCCTACGAGGCCGCGCTCGAAGGCTTCGTGCGGGGCGTGATCGGCAACATGGAAGAGGGCGGCTGCCTGGCGGACATCCAGCTCTTCGCGAAGCGGCTCGCCTGGTTCGGCGCATGGAACGGGTTGACGCTCACGCTGCTGAAGTACGCATCGCCGGGCGTGCCCGACCTCTACCAGGGCAGCGAGCTGATCGAACTGAGCCTCGTGGATCCGGACAACCGCCGGCCCGTGGACTACGCGGGGCGGCAGCAGCGGCTCCATGAACTGCAGGCCATGGCCGCCGATGCGCCGGGGCTCGCCGCGCGGGTGCGCGCGCTGGCGGCGTCGCCGCACGACGGGCGCGCCAAGCTGTGGTTCATCTGGCGTCTGCTGTCGCTGCGGCGCGAGCATGCGGAGCTGTTTCGCGATGGCGGGTACGAAGGGCTGGCTGTGGAAGGCGCGTTGTCGCGCCATGTCGTGGCCTTTGCGCGGCGGCATGGAGACGAGATGCTGGTGGTTGTGTCGGGGCGGCTGTTCGTCGGGTTGGCATCCGGCAACGGCGGCATGCCTTCGTTGCCCGAGGCCGGCATCTGGAGCGACACGGCGGTGCAACTGCCGGCGGGGCTGGCAGGCGCGCAGCTTCAGAACCTGCTGACCGGCGAAACGCTGCACGCGGGCAAAGATGCATCGCTGCCGCTGGCCCAGGCGTTCGGAAGCATCCCGTGGGCCGCTTACAAGGTGCGCACTCCTAAGCATGCGAGCCGCATTCCTACATGAGCGGCGATCGGCAACCCCGAATCTCCTTCGCTGACCGCCCCTTCCGGGGTTTTTATCCAGGAGATCTCCAATGACGAAATCTGTGTCCGTGTTTTCCGTGCTGGTGGCAGGCTTGATCGCGACCGTGGCGCATGCCCAGTCGAACCCGCCCGGCGCGGCCGTGCCACCCAACTCGCCCGGCTACGCCACGGGCAAGTCGGAAATGGCCGGCGAAGCACGCAAGGACCGCCGGCCGCAGAAGGGCGTCGCACCCGCTGCGGGTGACGAAGCCAAGACCCCGGAAGGCGGCGCCATTGGCACCGACCGCGCCGCAAGGGCCGGTGAACGCCGTGCGGAGACGCGCGACGCCCGCCGCCCGGGCAAGCCGGTGCCGGTGCCCGGCGGTACGCCGAAGTAAGTCAAGCCGCAGTAAAACAGCCTGAGGCCTTGAGCCTCAGTGCGGCCCTGGGCTCGCGCGCTGGCGGATCTCGCTGCGCAGCGCACGCTGGCCCGCCGAGAGGGCGGTCTCGTAGCTGTCTTCGGCATCGAATGCGCGCCGCAGCAGGCGAGGGCTCTCGCCCTTGTCGTCGGTTTCGAGCAGTTGCCAGACATAGGCGCCCGGCAGCGGCTCCACGATGGTGAGTTCGATCGGGTGGTTCATGCATTCACCATGGACCTGCCCGAGCGGCCTGTCTGTAGGCCGAATTCCACGGGTCGGATGGCGCATCCGAGGTCATGTTTCTTCCGTCTTGAAGAGACCGCGCACGTTGAGTGCCGCCAGGCACACCTGCAACGCGATCAGCGCCCACGCATCGGTGTGAATGCCCCACACCACCCACAGCACATTGCTCAGCAGGAAGATCCAGAAGCCGACATTGCGGCGGGATTTGTCGCGCGACGCGACCAGCCACGCGGCGGCCAGCGAAGCCGCGCCATTGGATGAGTGCGAGAAGGTCCATGTGGATGTGTGTGCAGGCAAGTGAAGTGATGAGACCGACCTTGGCACGCAGCGCATTGCCCGCACAGGTGCTGCCAGCCGACGCATGGCGTGGGCCGGTTCCCACGCGCGGGGCAGGTGCTGCACCGCAGGCTCGATATCAGCCAGGAATTTCAACGAACACACAGGAGCAACCAGCATGGATGCCAACACCCCAACACCCGCCGTCGAGGAACGCCTCGTCACCTTCACCTACCTCGGCCGGTTTTTCCTTTGCCGCGCCGAGCGGCTGGACAACCAGACCTACAGGCCCGTGGTGGTCTGCCGCAGCCGCGTCGCGGACCAGCCCGACGTCGAACTGCCCCCGGACACCGACAACGTTTCCTATGCGACCGAGGCCGAGGCACTGCGCCACGCGGAGCAGCAGGCGATGCGCTGGGTGCACGACCGCACGGGGGACGGACAGGGCCGGCTCTGACGTAGAGCCCCGGCACGCTCACGATCAGATAGACAGCCCCATGCGTTGAGGTCCGTCCCGGCACCTGACATATGTCAGGTGTCGCGCGGCTTCAGGGCGCCGATAGCCATAGGCCGGCTGGAGTCGGCGCCGTGGGCTGTTCTTATTCTGATTGTGGGTTCTATGAAATTTCCAGCGAAGCTTGGAATCGCCAAGCGTCTCTATTGCGTTCTTGCCATCCTGGTCGCCAGCCTGACCGGTCTTGCGAGTTTTTCGTGGAGCGACCTGTCGCGTGTGAGCGATCTTGCTGCCGCCACCGAAGACCTGCGCGTGCCGCAACTCCAACGCATTGCAGCCGTAGAACTCAACGTGATCCGCGCGTCGCTGCAGATCAGGCACGCGATGCTCGTGAAGTCGCCCGAGGACCTTCAGGCCACGCTGGCCGACATCGGGCAGCGGCGCCAGCTCATCGAGAAAAGTGCGTCGGACTATCGCGCGGGCCTCACGGACACCGCGGACCTGAACGACTTCAAGGAGTTCGAGAAACTGGCGGCCGAATTCTGGCCGATTGCCGACACGAACGTCGCGCTGGCCAAGCGCGCGGACATCGATGCGGCTTTCAACCAGCTCGTGCGGGAAACCATTCCTGCCCGCAACCGGCTTCTGGTGTGGCTCGACCGCGCGAAGAAGCGGCAGGGCGACGAACTGAAAACCGAACTGGCGGCAATACGCACCAACGCGGATCAGACCCGGCTGCAGCTCGCGGTCCTGGTCGCTGCCGTGGCCACCGGCATGACGTTGTTCTTCCTGCACATCGTCAGGCTGGTGCGCCGGCGCATCGCCGCCGCGCAAGCCGTTGCCAACCGCGTGAGCCGGGGCGATCTCACGGTGGCCATTGCCGATCCCCATCGCGACGAGTTCACGCCGCTGGTCGATGCCCTCGCTGACATGCAGCACAGCCTGGTGCGCATCGTGAGCGGTGTGCGCCAAGGCACGGAAGCCATGCTGTCGGCGTCCTCCCAGATTGCAACCGGCAATCAGGATCTGTCGGCCCGCACCGAGCAGCAGGCAAGCTCTCTGCAGGAGACGGCCGCCTCGATGGTCCAGCTGACATCGACGGTGCGGCAGAACGCGACGAGCGCCATGCAGGCGAATCAGCTCGCGGTATCGGCCTCCGACGTGGCGCGCCGCGGGGGCAGCGTCGTGAACCAGGTGGTCCACACCATGGGCTCGATCAACGAGGCCTCCGGCAAGATCGTCGAGATCGTCGGGGTCATTGAAGGCATCGCCTTCCAGACGAACATCCTGGCGCTCAATGCGGCCGTGGAGGCCGCGCGAGCGGGAGAGAAAGGGCGCGGTTTCGCCGTGGTGGCGTCGGAGGTGCGCAATCTCGCGCAGAGGTCTTCCGCCGCCGCGAAGGAGGTCAAGAGCCTCATCGACGATTCAGTCAGCCAGGTCAGGGCGGGCACGCGCCACGCGGCGGATGCCGGTGCAGCCATGAAGGAGATCGTGAGCGGCGTGCTCCGCGTGACCAGCATCATTGGCGAGATCACGAACGCCAGCCACGAGCAGACTACCGGCATCGAGCACATGAACCTCGCGCTCGCCCAGATCGAGGGGACCACCCAGCAGAATGCGTCGCTGGTGGAGCAGGCCGCCGCGGCTTCCAGTGCTCTGCAGGACCAGGCGGGCAGGTTGATGCAGGAGGTCGATGTGTTCAGGCTCATGGAGCGGCAAGTCCGGACAAGCTAGTGCTTGTTGGAGCGCTCCGAACGGTGCGGGCGGTGGTTCGAAGCCGGCAGCCATGCGAGGCCGTCGGCGACGTTGACTGCGCAAATCTTTGACGGACGTTAACTATCGAGCTTCTCCGTGACCCGCAGTTAATTCATACGTATCAACCGCGAAATAGGAATTCGGAGGAACAATCGGTGCCACCGCCAACGTAGGCGGCCAACTGTATGGCAATGGAGCAACCAAGCTTGTTGCCCGGAATAGGTGGCACCAGCGTTGGCAGCTTCCTGCAGGAACTCGGGAATGCCGGAGTCAATGGCCAAAGTGCTTCGCCCAGCACTGGCAATCCGAATAGAGGTGGTAGATGATTCAAGCAAAAAGTACAGGTTTGAGGATGTTGGGAGTCTTGTTCCTGACATTCCTCTTCATCATTGGCGTCGGGTTTTCCGTGGGGGCCTTACTTGCGATGCCCCTGATTCGCTGGGCGATTCACCGTGTACTTTATTTTCCTGTTGCGCCATCTGAGCTGCTCAGTTTGCTGGCAGTGATCCTAGGCGTGACTGTTGTTGCAACGCTCGTCATGTGGTCGGCTGGACGGTTCAAGGGGCAGTGGTGAGACGAGGCCATGTAATCTGCGCCATCGCACTGGCATGCATCGCGCTGGCAGCCTGCCGAACCGCGCCGTTGTATGAACCGAGTCGCCGAGCGCTGGTGGCCGCAGAGGAGGACGAAGAGCGCACTGTCGTCGGTCAGCCTGTGCCGGGCACCGCGATCGCTCAGCTGCATGCCGGAATGACCTACGCGCAGGCCGTCAAGATCATGGGCAAGCCGGATGCTGAGACGGTGAACAACACTGGCAAGGCCTGGATCCCTACGTACAACGGGACGGACCGGTGGCGCCACTACCTCGCCTACAAGGGGCAGGGCGTATTGGTTTTCGCGGGCGCCGCAGGAGGGGAGATTGCCGAGATCTCCCGCACCAAGGCTTACACGCCTGATGTGCTGATTCAGATCGTCCACAACCCCAAAGACACCGGCCGGTTCTGACATTTCAATCGCAGCGTGCACGACGGATGTCCGTGCCAGCAGTAGTCATCAATCAAAAATTTTCCATGCGCATTTATTTCCTCACCGCTCTTGTTGCATTCGGTCTGCTATCAGGTTGCGCCCGATCTCCGGTTGTCCCTCAGCAGCAGGCCCCCGTTAAACGCGTCATGGTGGTCCCGGTGACGCCTATCGACAAGCTGCATACCGAAAACAAGGGCATCCCGCTCGGCGTGCTGTGGCAGTCCGTTGCAGACCGCATCAAGAGTTCGGACTTCAACGACCGCATGGAGGCGACTCGAAAAGACATGGGGCCGAAGCTCACTGCAGCGTTGGTTCGGCAGCTGGCAGCTCAGGGCTTTGAAGCGAAGGTCGTCGAAGGCGCTTCGAGCCGCTCGGTGGAATCTGCGATCGATGAAAGCAAGCTGCCTCCGACCGATGCGGTGCTGCGCATCTATCTCAACGAAGTCGGCATGTTCTCCGCCCGCTTCTCGAAAGACTATGTTCCGCGTGTCAATCTGAGTGCCTATCTGGTTCGAGGCGAAACGGAAGACAGCCTCTACAGCGAAACGCTTTACTACGGGGCTGATGCGACGAGCGATAAGGCTTCGTGGAGCGTGCCGGCGAACCCTGAGCATCGCTGGTCGAGCTTCAGTGAATTGGTGGAGCGTCCGCAAGAGGTCGTTCAGAGCTATGACCATGCGGTCGATGCGCTGGCGACGAGGATTGCTCAGAACATTCGCGCACAGGTTGCGCCGAGCTCGGTCGCGGTGCGGCCGGCAATGCCTTGAGTCCAACGATTCGCGCGCCAGGTTGGCCGGCGCAGGCTGCGCGCGGAATGACAATGATGGTCTTCGCCGTCTGAGCTGCCACCCACCGACAGTCAGTGCCCGGCCCCACCGGCCGGCGCCACCATCCGCTGCAACAGCGGCTGCCGCGCCAGCACCGCATCCCGCGGCCCGTGGTCGACCACATGCCCGGCCTCCATCAGCACCACCGTATCGAAGCGCTCCAGCAGGCTCAGCCGGTGGATCGACGCCACCACGCAGGCATCGGGAAACGCACCGGCGATGCGCTCCAGCACGCGTGCTTCGGTGGCCGCGTCGAGCGCGCTGGTCGGTTCGTCGAGCAGCAGCAACGAGCTGCCCTGTGCCGCCAGCACGCCGCGCGCCAGGCACAGCCGCTGCCGCTGTCCGCCTGAAAGATTGAAGCCCCGCTCCGACACGGCGGTGTCGAGGTCGCCGTGGTTCGCCTTCAGCACTTCGTCGAAGGTGCTGGTGTGCAGCGCTGCCAGCAGCAGCGCGTCGTCGCGCGGCTGGCCGAAGGCGAGGTTCTCGCGCACGCTGGCTTCGAACAGTTCGGTCTCCTGCGGGATCAGCGTGGCAAGGCGGCGCAGTTGCGTCCAGTCGACGGGCTTTCCGTCGAGCGACAGGGTGCCGCTGTCGGGTGGATACAGGCCGGCCAGCACGCGCAGCAAGGTGCTCTTGCCGCCGCCGCTCGGCCCGACCAGCGCGACCCGCTCGCCCCGGCGCAGGCTCAGTTTCACGTCGTGCAGGCCGCTGCTGCGCTTCACGGGTTCGGATGGCTCCGCTTGCGGCTTCCCGCGCGCCGCATAGCGCCAATGCAGCCCGTCGACATCGAGCCGGCGCCACACCGCCGATGCGTCGATGCGCTCGCGCTCCGGCACCTGCTCGGGCACGCTCGCGAGCACGTCGCCCGAGGGTGCCTGCCATATCGGCTCCGCGCTGCTGTAGTCGGTGTGCATGCGCGCGAAGAAGCTGAAGTTGGCGGCCACCGAGGTGACGACGCCGGCGGCCTGCTGCGCGTACTGGTAGATCATGAACACGGCCCCCAGCATCACGGCCTGGCCGGGTGCGCGCGCCTGCCACACGTACACCACGACCAGGCCCCAGGTCAGCGCCAGCCCCATCAGGTCGACCGCGAACCACTTGCCCTCATTGAGCACCACGGTGCGCTTCAGCGGCAGCGATATCGCGGCCATGCGCCTGCGCAGCAGCAGGCGTGAAGCCCCCTGCAGCCGCAGGCCGATGACGGTCGATGCATTGCCCAGGAAGTCGAGCAGCGCGGCCACGTACCGGCGGTCGGCGTCGTTCTCGGCGCGCGCCAGTTTCATCAGCGCACGGTCGATGCGCACGATGACGAGGCCTATCAGCACATAGCCCGCGAGCGCGGTCATGCCGCTGGTGCGCGACAGCAGCGCCAGCGCGACCAGCGGCCCCACGAAGTTGACAGCGTTGGTGAGCCAGATGAACTGGTTCTGCGCAAAGTCCGACAGCGCGCGGCTGGCCTGGTGCACGCGGTGCTGCAGCTCGCCCGAGTGGTGGCCGTCGTGCCAGGCGAGCGGCGCGGCGGCGATGCGCGCATAGAGCTGGTCGGCCAGCGTCTCGCGCACCCGCATGCCCACGTTGCGCTCCAGAATGCGCCCCGGCCCGTGCAGCGCCCATGCACCCACGTACACGCCTGCCAGCGCGGCGATCCAGCGGCCGGCGCCGCTCAGCTCGCCGCGCTGCAGGGCATTGATGGCCTGCCCGGCAAGGTAGGGCAGCGCCAGGCGTATGAGCTGCGACATGGCGAGCAGCGCCGTGGCGCCCAGCAGCTGCGCACGCGCGCCTGCTGCGAAGTGCCAGAGGGCCGCATAGAGCTCGCGGATCGCGTTGCCGGGGCTGTTGCTCTTCTTCGTGGCGGGGGTCGTGGTGGTCGCCTGCATGCGTTTTCAGTCAGTCAGTCAGCCTTGCGGAACGTGAGGTTGATGCGCTGCGCGCCCAGCAGCGGATGCGGTTGTTCTTTCAGCGGCAGCACGCCGTGGTAGCGCAACCGGTCTTCGCCGCCCCAGACCACGACGTCGCCATGCACGAGCGGCACGCGCACGGCCTTGTCGCCGCGCGCGAGGCCGCCGAACAGGAACACGGCCGCCATGCCGAGCGACACCGACACGATGGGCGCGCCGTAGTCATGCTCGTCCTTGTCCTGGTGCAGCGAAAGCCGCGCGCCGGGCGCATAGCGGTTGACGAGGCAGGCGTCGGGCACGAAGCCGTCGAAGCCGGCGGACCCGGCCGCCTCGCGCGCGAGCCGCATGAAGGGCTCCGGCATCGCGGGCCACGGCAGCCCGCTGCCGGGGTCGGTGGGGCTGTAGCGGTAGCCGCGCCGGTCGCTGGTCCAGCCTAGCGCGCCGCAGTTGGTCAGCGCCACGGACATGGTGAAGCCGCCCGGGGTGACGAGATGGCGGAACGGCGCGCGCTCTTCCACCGCGCGGATCGCGGGCAGCAGTTCATCGACGAAGGGCAGCGCGAAGCCGGGCAGCACGAAGGCGCCGGGGCCGAGCGGTTCGCGCGCTGGGCGGGGCGGGTCGTCGAACAGGGCGAGCGTCATGCACGACATTGTCGCCATCGCCGCGCCCTGCGCCTGCGGGCGGCGATGGCCGGGCCTCAGGCCGAGGCGCGCAGCGTCTTGGCGGCCGCCACCATGTTGGCCAGCGCGGGCAGCACTTCCGCCCACTGGCGCGTCTTCAGGCCGCAGTCCGGGTTGACCCACAGGCGCTCGGCGGGCACGCGCTCGGAGGCCTTCTTCATCAGTTGCACGATGTGCTCCTGGCTGGGAATGTTCGGCGAGTGGATGTCGTACACGCCGGGGCCGATCTCGTTGGGGTACTTGAAGTCGTCGAAGGCGTCGAGCAGCTCCATGTCGGAGCGAGAGGTCTCGATGGTGATCACGTCGGCGTCCATGTCCGCGATCGACGCGATGATGTCGTTGAACTCCGAATAGCACATGTGCGTGTGGATCTGGGTCTCGTCGCGCACGCCGTTGGCGGTGATGCGGAACGACTCCACCGCCCAGTCCAGGTACTCCTGCCATTGCGACTTGCGAAGCGGCAGGCCCTCGCGCAGCGCGGCTTCGTCGATCTGGATCACGCGCACGCCGCCTTTTTCCAGGTCGAGCACTTCCTGTCGGATGGCCAGCGCCAGCTGCTTGCACGAGGCCGAGCGCGGCTGGTCGTCGCGCACGAAGGACCAGTTCAGGATGGTGACGGGGCCGGTCAGCATGCCCTTCATGGGCCGCTGCGTGAGCGATTGCGCGTACCGGGTCCACTCGAGCGTCATCGCCTTCGGGCGGCTGATGTCGCCGAACAGGATCGGCGGCTTCACGCAGCGCGAACCGTACGACTGCACCCAGCCGAACTGGCTGAAGGCGTAGCCCTCGAGCTGCTCGCCGAAGTACTCGACCATGTCGTTGCGCTCGGCTTCGCCGTGCACCAGCACGTCCAGGTCGAGGGCTTCCTGCTCGCGCACGCTGCGGGCGATCTCGGCCTGCATCGCGGCCTTGTAGCCGGCGTCGTCCAGGCGGCCGGCCTTGTGCTCGCTGCGCGCATGGCGGATTTCCGCGGTCTGCGGGAACGAGCCGATGGTGGTGGTGGGAAACTTCGGCAGCTTCAGGAATGCGGCCTGCTTGGCCGCTCGATGGGCGTAGGCGCCTTCGCGCTGGCCCAGTTGGCTGGAGAGCCCGGCAACCGCTGCCTGCACTGCAGGGTTGTTGACGCGGGGCGACGCACGGCGCGCGGCGAGGGCGGCGCTGTTGGCGGCCAGGGCGTCCTTCACGGCGTCGCGGCCGTCGCGCAGGGCGGTGGCCAGCACGCGCAGCTCCTCGAGCTTCTGCAGCGCGAAGGCGAGCCACGACTTGACCTCTGCGTCGAGCTTCTGTTCGCTGGCCAGGTCCACCGGCACATGCAGCAGCGAGCACGACGGCGCGACCCACAGGCGGTCGCCCAGGCGCGCGGCCAGCGGTTCGAGCCAGTCGAGGATGGAGGCGAGGTCGCTCTTCCAGATGTTGCGGCCGTTGATGACGCCCAGCGACAGCACCTTGTGCGCGGGCAGCATGGTCAGCAGCGGAACGATGTCGTCGCGGCCGTTGACGGCGTCGACGTGCAGGCCGGCCACCGGCAGGTTGGCGGCCAGGTACTTGTTTTCCTGCAGCTGGCCGAAGTAGGTGGCGACGAGGATCTTGATGCGCGCGGCCTTGAGCTGGTGGTAGGCCGTGTTGAAGGCGTGCTGCCAGTCGGCGTCGAGTTCGGTGACCAGCAGGGGCTCGTCGATCTGCACCCATTCCACGCCCTGGGCGGCCAGTGCTTCGAGCAGCTCGGCATACACCTGCAGCAGGCGCGGCAGCAGCGCCAGCTTGTCGGAATCGTCCTTGGCCTTGCCGATGGACAGGTAGGTGACGGGGCCGACCAGCACCGGCTTGGCCTTCACGCCCTGGGCCCTGGCTTCGGCCAGTTGTTCCAGCAGGCGCGAGGCGTCGAGCCTGAATTCGGTCTGCGCGGTGAACTCGGGGACGATGTAGTGGTAGTTGGTGTCGAACCACTTGGTCATTTCGCCGGCGGCCACGCCGCCGCAGCAGCCGGCGTGGTCTTCCGCGCCCTGGGCCGAACGGCCGCGCGCCACGCGGAAGTAGTTGTCCAGCGCGTCGCCGTGGAAGCCGCGCACGCGCTCGGGCAGGTTGCCGAGCGTGAAGCTCATGTCCAGCACCTGGTCGTAGAAGGCGAAGTCGCCCACGGGCACCAGGTCGATGCCGGCCTGGTCGCTCCAGTGGCGTTGGCGAAGCTGGGCGCCGAGGGCCTTGAGCGCGTCGCGCGAGGACTCGCCCTTCCAGTAAGACTCCAGCGCGAACTTCAGTTCGCGCCTGGCGCCGATGCGGGGAAAGCCGAGGTTGTGAGTAGTGATCATGGGGTAGCGGAAACGTCCGGCAGTCAGGAAAGGGCTGGATCGTAGGTTTGCCGACCTGTGAAGTAAAATGGTCTTATTTCACGTATCGATGAATTTCACTCATTAGCCATGCTGGAACGCGCTCATCTGTCGATCGTCCAGGAAGTGGACAAGCAAGGCTCGCTCACGGCCGCCGCCGAGGTGCTGCACCTCACCCAATCGGCCCTGAGCCATTCGATCCGCAAGCTCGAAGCACAGCTCGGCACCGAGATCTGGCAGCGCGAAGGGCGCAGCCTGCGGCTGACCCAGGCGGGGCAATACCTGCTTGCGGTCGCCAACCGGGTGCTGCCGCAACTGGACCTGGCCGAGGAGCGCCTGCGCCAGTTCGCCCAGGGCGAGCGCGGCTCGCTGCGCATCGGCATGGAATGCCATCCGTGCTACCAGTGGCTGCTGAAAGTGGCGTCGCCCTACCTGGCGAGCTGGCCCGACGTGGATGTCGACGTGAAGCAGAAATTCCAGTTCGGCGGCATCGGCGCGCTCTTCGGCTACGAGATCGACCTGCTGGTCACGCCAGACCCGCTCTACAAGCCGGGCCTGCACTACGAGCCGGTGTTCGACTACGAGCAGGTGCTGGTGGTCTCGCGCGGCCACGCCCTGGCAGGCGTGCCTTACGTGAAGCCCGAGCACCTGACGCAGGAAGTGCTGGTGACCTACCCGGTCGCCACCGACCGGCTGGACATCTACAACATGTTCCTCATGCCCGCCGGCGTGACGCCCAGGCGCCACAAGGCCATAGAGACCACCGACATCATGTTGCAGATGGTCGCCAGCGGCCGGGGCGTGGCGGCGCTGCCGCGCTGGCTGGTGCAGGAATACGCGGAAAAGATGGACATCGTGCCGGTGCGGCTCGGGCCGCGCGGCATCGCCAAGCAGATCTTCCTGGGCGCGCGCGAGGCCGACATCGAAGTCGACTACCTGAAGGCCTTCGTCGAGCTGGCAAGGCAATCGCGCGAATTGCTCGAAAAAGGAAAAAACTCGCTGACTTGAGCCTGAAAAGCGCCTGAAAAGTAGTCCTTAGGGTTTCAATTCTTTGAACTGCGGAACAAAAGAGTTATGGTGTTTACATCATGGACACCGCCCGGCTCGACCTCCGTGTGCCAGCAGGCTGGAGCTGCTGGGTCGAGCTCATGCGCACGCCGCGCGGCACCTACGTCGGCTTCGCCGAGCTGAGCCAGAGCGGCATTCCGCGTTGCGCGCTGGTGATCACGCAGCAACTCTCATGGGACGCGGCCGTGGAGCGCGCCACGCTGCGGGCCGACCATTTCGTTCGGCAGTGGGGCGCGGCGCGGGGGCACTGAGCAGGCGTCGGCGACAGCGCCGCCGGGCGCGGGCGTGGTAGAAACCGCGAGCGTTTTCAACCCCCCACGTTCCGCTTCCGATGCCGCACTCTTTCCGCCGGGCTACCCCAATACCGCGCGCAAGGTGGCTGGCTTGGCTGCTGGCCGGCGTGACCATGCTGTTCCTGGCCGGCTGCGCGGGCCTGCCGGCCGACGTGCAGCGCAAGCCCTCCACGGCCATCGCGGACGGCGCGGACACCACGCTCGGGCGCCTCGTGCAGGCGGCGGCACCGCCCGGCGAGCCGCTGAGCGGCTTCCGCCTGCTGCCGATGCCGCAGTTCTCTCTGCATGCGCGCGTCGAACTCGCGCGCCGTGCCCAGCGCTCCATCGACGTGCAGTACTACCTGGTGCAGAACGACGAGACCGGGCGCTACCTGCTGCGCGCGCTGCGCGACGCGGCCGACCGGGGCGTGCGCGTGCGGCTGCTGGTGGACGACCTCTATACGGCCGGCGCCGATCCGCTCTTCACCAGCTTTGCCGCGCATCCGAATGTGGAGGTGCGGCTCTTCAACCCGTTCCCGGCGGGGCGGGACCGTCTGGGCACGCGCTGGGCCTGGTCGATCCTCGACTTCGACCGCGTGCACCGGCGCATGCACAACAAGCTCTACGTGGTGGACAACGTGGTCGGCGTCATGGGCGGGCGCAACATCGCCAACGAGTATTTCCTGCGCGACGGCGGCTCCAACTTCATCGACATCGACACGCTGGTGGCGGGCGCGGTGGTGCCCAGGCTGTCGTCGCTGTTCGACATGTACTGGAACAGCCCGTACGTGTACCCGATCGAATCGCTGGTGCCCGCCACCGGCGAAACCCGGGCGCAGCTGCGCGAGCGCTTCGACAGGCTCACCACCGGCCCGGCCCAGCTGCACCCCGAGGAGCCCGGTTCCACCGACCTGCTCGGCAACAACCCGCTGGCCAAGGACCTCGACGCCGGCGCGCTGAAGCTGGTGTGGGCGCGCGCCGAGGCCTATGCCGACGCGCCCGCCAAGGCGCTCGCGCCGACCGAGGAGGCGCGCGGCCTGCCGGCGGACGAATCGAGGGACAGCGTGCTCTACAACGTGCGCCGCTACATTCGCGGCGCCGAGAACGAGGTCCTGCAGACCACGCCCTACCTGATACCCGGGCGCGGCGGCATGGAGAGCATCCGCATCGTGCGCGGCAACGGCGTGAGCTACAGCATCGTCACCAACTCGCTGGCGGCCACCGACGAGTCGCTGGTGCACATCGGGTACCGCCGCTACCGGCCCGAGATGCTGCGCCTGGGCGTGGAGCTGTACGAGCTGAGCCCCAAGCGGGTGGGGCAGACCAAGCGCTTCGGCATGTACGGCTCGGCCAGCGGGCGGCTGCACGGCAAGTCGGCGGTGATCGACCGCAGGATCGTGTTCATCGGCTCGATGAACTTCGATCCGCGCTCGATGCTGCACAACACCGAAGTCGGCATCTTCATCTTCAGCCCGCAGATCGCGCAGCAGCTCACCAGCCTGATCGGCTTCATGCGGCTGGACGGCGCCTACCAGTTGCAACTGGGGGCGACGGGCGCCATCGAGTGGGTGAGCCCGGCCTCGGGCGACGCGGCCGACACCATCCTGCACCAGGAGCCGGAGACGGACTTCTGGTCGCGCTGGAAGCTGGACCTGCTGGCGCCGCTGGTGCCGGAGAGCCTGCTCTAGCTGCCGCCGAGCCGCATCCTCAAAACAGAGGATGGTGGGTGGAAGGGGGCCACAGAAGAATCACAAGGCTCGTAACGAGTTGATTCTTCTGTTTACTCCCTTTCACCTGAAACCATCCATGAAAACACCCTCCGCGGCTCCGGCCGCCTCCATCTCGTTCTTCAAGACGACGCGCTCCGCTTGCGCAGTGGCGCTCCTGATCTCGCTCGGTGCCTGCGGCGGGGGCGGGGGTGGTGGCGGCGGTAATGGGTTTGTCGGCCTGCCCGTGGCCGGGGGCTCGAATCCCCCCGCCAGCAATCCGCCGCCGGCGTCCATGGCTTTCTCGGGCACGGCCGCGTCGGGCCTGCCGCTGTCGGGCACGGTGACCGTGAAGGACGCCAAGGGCGCCACCAAGACCGTGCAGCTGTCTTCCAACGGCGGCTACACAGTGGACGTGACCGACATGACCGCGCCTTTCGTGTTCCGCGCCGAGGGCACGGTGGGCGGCCAGCGCGTGGTGATCCACTCGGCCGCGACCGCCGCGGACGCCAACGGCACCATCAACATCACGCCGCTGACCGACCTGGTGGTGGCCAACATCGCCGGCAAGGTGGCCGACAAGTATTTCGACGGCGGCGATTTCGCCGCGCTGTCGGCCACGGAGCTCAAGGCCGAATCCGACGCGCTCAAGGCCAAGCTGCTGCCGGTGCTGCTGGCCATGGGCGTGGACTCGAGCATCGACCTGCTGCGCACCGCGTTCTCGCCGTTGTCGAGCGCGCTGGACAAGGCGCTGGACGTGCTGCGCGTGAGCGTGGACCCGGCCACCAACGTCGCGACCATCACCAACATCGTCACGCAGCAGCAGGTCGTGGACGACCTCGCGGTCAAGGCCGCCCAGGACGCCGGCACCACGCCGATGAGCGGCACCGGCATGGAGACCGCGGCCGACGACGTGGTGCTGATCCGCAAGGCGCTCTCCGACATCACGGCCAGGTTCGCGAACGGGCTGCCCGCGCCGGCCGATCTGCTGCCGCTGCTGACCAGCACCAGCAACAGCGCCTACAACTTCCGCCTGGCCGATGCGAGCGCCAGCGACTTCGTGAGCGACCTGGCGGGCGACACCAACATGGTGGGCGCGAGCTTTGCCGACGTGGTCATCAACCGCATCAACTACACGGTCGACGGCACCAACAACTTGGCGCCGCGCGCCTTCGTCGAGTTCACGCACAAGGACAGGAACGGCGTGGCCTTCAGCAACAACAAGAGCATGCAGATCGTGAAGGGCAACGACGGCGGGTGGCGCTTGCGTGGCGACGGCCGCGTGCTCGACATCAACCCGCACATCCAGGCCTTCAAGGACCCGGTGTCGGGCTGCGTGATCACGGGGCTGGAGTTCTCGATCAGGGACCCGAACCCCAACAACAGCAACGCGGCGGTCGCCGTGGTGGTGACTGGGCCGGGGCTTCCGCCGAACGGGCTGCGCCATGTGCGCCCCGCGCTGGCGGGCGACTACTGGCCGATCCAGGGCAACAACGGCAGCAACCAGTACGCGCTGGCATCGAACTGCGCCGGCGCATCGACGGCGGGGCTGAGCGACAGCGCCATCGCGGCGATACCGGCCGCGCCCGAGTACACCTTCACGGCCTACACCAGCAACGACACGGTCGCGCAGATCACGAACAGCACGTTCGACATCGTCTACAAGCAGAGCTTCAATGCGCGGCCGTTCACGCTGGCCGAGGCGGCGGCTTTGGCCTACCCGAGCTTCACGACCACGCCGGCGCTGGCTTCGTACAGCGGCGGCAGCGACTTCGCGGTCAGCGCGACGGGCCTGAACCCGGCGTTTTCGTCGGAGTTCTTCCTGGCGCTGGCCGGCGCCACCTCGACGCCGAGCAAATGGTCGGACCAGGCCGACGTGGCGCCGTCGGCCGCGGGTGCCGCGTCGCACACCTTCAATGCGCCGGCCATGTCGGGCCTCGTGCTGCGCAGCATGTTCGTGAGCACGCGCGACGCCAACTGGCGCGAGGTGGTGCTGCGCCAGGCCAACTGAGGGAGCTACCGGCCGGCGGCTACTGCGGCGGCTGGCGGCCGTTGAGGTAGGGCTCGGGGTCCACGGGGTTGCCGTTCCTGCGGATCTCGAAGCGCAGCTTCACGCGGTCGGCGTTGCTGCGGCCCATTTCGGCGATCTTGTCGCCCTGGCGCACCACGGTGCCTTCCTTGACGAAGATGGTCTGCAGGTGCGCGTAGGCGGTGAGGAAGGTCTCGTTGTGCTTGATGATGACCATGTTGCCGTAGGCCGGCAGTTCGCCGCCCACGTACACCACGCGGCCGTCGGCCGAGGCCAGGACCGGGTCGCCGAGCGTGCCGGCGATGTCGATGCCCTTGGTGCGGTCGCCGTCGAAGCGCGCAATGATCGGGCCGTTGACGGGCCGGATGAACTGTGCCGCGGGGCGCTGTGCCACCGGTGGCTTGGCCGCCGGGGCGGTAGGCCAGGGCGTGTTGAGATCGACGGTGGTGCACGCCGCGAGGCTCGCGGCAAGCAGCGCTGCAGCGCCGGTACGGAAAGCAAGAGTCTGGAGTTGCATGGCGCCTTGTTGGAACGGATTCGTTGCGGAGGGTTCCTTCGGTGCGGCTCCACCGGGCGGAGCCGCGCGAGCGATGCTAGCAAACTCGCGTGCCGGCTCCCCGGGAAGTGCCGGGCAGCAAAGGGGCAGTGGGGCGCGCGCTACTTGAGCGGAATCGGCGTGCCGCGGTCGATGGGCACGGCGGTCACGCTGTTCTTCGGCGAGCCGTCGACCAGCAGGTCGGAGTAGGTCAGGTAGACCAGCGTGTTGCGCTTGGGGTCGACCATGCGCACCACGCGCAGCCGCTTGAAGAGGATCGACAGCCGCTCGCTGTAGACCTCTTCGCGCTTGGGCAGCGGTTGCGTGATGCTCACCGGGCCGACCTGGCGGCAGGCGATGGAGGCTTCGGACTTGTCCTCCGCCACGCCGAATGCACCGGCCAGCCCGCCGGTCTTGGCGCGCGACACATAGCAGGTGACGCCGCTGACCTTGGGATCGTCGTAGGCCTCGATCACGATCTTGTGGTCGGGCCCGATGAGCTTGAAGGCGGTGTCGACGTCGCCCACCGTTTCCGCGTGTGCCGTGGCAGCCAGGATGAACCCGAGGCCGAGCGCGGTGCGCAGCAGGGTGGAGCGAAGTGTCATGGTGTCGTGCGGTTTCAGATGAGGTCGATGGTGTGGACGCGGTCGAAGCTGCCGCGCCGGCGGTCTTCGAAGTAGTGCTCGAGCGTTTCGCGCACGGTGCGAAAGGCGATTTCTTCCCAGGGAATCTCTTCTTCGGTGAAGAGCTTCGCCTCGATGGTCTCGTGGCCGGGGTCGAACTTGTCGTCGAGCAGGCGCGCGCGGTAGAACAGGTGGACCTGGCCCACGCGCACGACGCTGATCACCGAGAACAGGCCTTCCATCTCGAAGTTCGCGCCGGCCTCTTCGTCGGTCTCGCGGGCAGCGCCCTGGGCGGTGGTTTCCTCGAGTTCCATGAAGCCGGCGGGCAGGGTCCACTTGCCCCAGCGCGGCTCGATGTTGCGCTTGCACAGCAACACCTTGTCGCCCAGGACCGGAATGGTGCCCACCACGTTGAGCGGGTTCTCGTAGTGGATGGTGTTGCAGGCCGGGCAGATGGCGCGCTGCTTGGTGTCGCCGTCGTCGGGAACGCGGTAGACCACGGCGGTGCCGCAGTTCTTGCAGTGCTTGATGGGAACGCGCAGGAGCATGAAGCCGTCCGCCGCCTTCAGACGATCCTGACGGTCAGCGCCGGCAGGCCCGCGACTTCGCCCACCAGCGTGTCGCCGGCCACCACGGCGGCCACGCCTTCAGGGGTGCCCGTGAAGATCAGGTCGCCGGGCTGCAGCTCCCACGCGGCCGACAGGTGCTCGATGGTCTCGGCCACGTTCCAGATCAGCTTGCTCACGTTGCTGCGCTGGCGGTCGGCGCCGTTCACCTGCAGGGAGATCTCGGCCTTTTCGGCGTCGCCGGCCTGTGCCACGGGCACGATCGGGCCGATGGGCGCGCTCTGCTCGAAGCTCTTGCCGATGTCCCAGGGGCGGCCCTGTTTCTTCATGTCGTTCTGCAGGTCGCGGCGGGTCATGTCGAGCCCGACCGCGTAGCCGTAGATGTGCTTGTGCGCATCGGCTGCCGCGATGTTCTTGCCGCCGGTGCCGATCGCCACCACCAGTTCGATCTCGTGGTGCAGGTTCTTGGTGAGCGTGGGGTAGGCCATGGTGCCGGTCTGGCCGGCATCGACCGTCACCAGCGCGTCGGCGGGCTTCATGAAGAAGAAGGGCGGCTCGCGGCCGGTGAAGCCCATTTCCTTGGCGTGGTCTTCGTAGTTGCGGCCCACGCAGTAGATGCGGTGCACCGGGAAGCGGGCGGGCTGGCCGGCCACGGGAACAGAAACGGTGGCGGGCGGGGCGAAGACAAACTCGGAAGCCATTGCGACGTGTCCTTTTTCAGCGAAACCTGGCGGGGGAAACCGGCAGTGTGCCAGAGGCGGGAGGCTCACAATAGCGCCTACCGCGCAACCCCATTTCTTCGTTTCCAGTTTTCACAATGCCAATCCGCCTCGGCAAAGCCGGCAAAGCCACCGCCTTCAATGAACTCGGCCGACGGCGCGACGACGAGGGCGACCAGGACGGCGCGCTCGAAGCCTACGCACAGGCCAGCGCCGTCCACCCGTACTGGGCGGCGCCCTGGTACAACGCCGGGCTCATCCACAAGTACCGCGGCGAATGGGCCGCCTCGCTGCAGGCCAATGCCCGCGCGGTGCAATGCGAGCCTGACAACCAGGGCGCGCTCTGGAACCTGGGCATCGCGGCCACGGCGCTGGGCCACGGCGCGGCGCGCATGGCGCCAGTACGGCATCGGCATTCCGGACGGCGAAGGGCCGATCGATTTCTTCGTCGGCCTCACACCCATCCGCGTGCACGGCGACGAGGCCAGCGAGGTGGTGTGGGCCGACCGCATCGACCCGGCCCGCGCCATCCTGCGCAGCGTGCCGACGCCGGCCTGCGGCCACCGCTGGGGCGACCTCGTGCTGCACGACGGCGCGGCCAACGGCTACCGCATGCGCGGCGATCGCGAGGTGCCGGTGTTCGACGCGCTGGAGCTGATCGCGCCGTCGGAGCACGGCACCTATGAAGTGACGATCGAGGGCGTGGCGCAGGAAGACATCGACGCGCTCATCCGGCGTTTCGAGGCGGCCGATGCCAGCGCCGAGAACTGGACCACCAGCATGCAGGTGCTCTGCCGCGCCTGCTCCGAAGGGCGTCCCCACGGCGAGGGGCACAACCACGAACCCGGCGAGCCGCCCGGCGCGCGCGGCCCGTGGCGCCTGGGCATCGCGGCCCGGGAGGAGGGCGCCGCGCTGCGCATCCTTGCCGAATGGCGCGAAACAGCGGCGCCGGGCTGCGTGCTCGGCGAGCTGCGCTGCCTGCTGATGGGCGTGCCTCGTACTTGATGGCGCGCTATGCTCGGAAAACCATGAAGCTGCACAACTATTTCCGCTCCTCTTCCTCGTTCCGCGTGCGCATCGCCCTCAACCTGAAGGGCCTCGATTACGAGTACGTTCCCGTGCACATCGCGCGCGGCGAACACCGCACCGGCTCCTATCCCGCCATCTCCGCCGACATGCTGGTGCCGTTGCTCGAAGACGAGGGCGAGCGCTTCTCGCAGTCGATGGCCATCATGGAATACCTCGACGAAGTGCACCCCGAGCCGCCGCTGCTGCCCAGCGACCCGGCCGGCCGTGCGCATGTGCGCGCGCTGTCGCAGTCGATCGCCTGCGAGATCCATCCGCTCAACAACCTGCGCGTGCTCAAGTACCTCGTGAAGGACCTGAAGCTCGACGAGGAAGCCAAGAACAACTGGTACCGCCACTGGGTGCGCGACGGCATGCTGGCCTTCGAGCGCCAGCTCGCGCAGCACCCCGCCAGCACCTACTGCTGGGGCAACACGCCCACCATGGCCGACTGCTGCCTGGTGCCGCAGATCTTCAACGGCCGCCGCTTCGACTGCGACTTCAGCGGGCTGCCGCGCACCATGGCCGCATTCGAGGCCTGCATGGAGCTCGACGCCTTCCAGCGCGCGCAGCCCTCGCAGGCGCCCGACGCGGAAGCCTGAAGCCGATGGATGCGCGCTGGCTCGTGCCCGAGTGGCCCGCCCCGCCGAACGTGCGGGCCGTGTGCACCACGCGAGACGGCGGGGTTTCGCAGGGGCGCTACCAGAGCCTGAACCTCGGCGACCACGTGGCCGACGATGCCGCGCACGTCGCCGAGAACCGCAGGCGCCTGCGCGAAGCCGTCGGCGCGCGGCCGGTCTTCCTGCAGCAGGTGCACGGCACCGGCGTGGTCGCCCTCGACGACGAGCGGCACGTAGTGCGCGACGGCACGGCGGCCGATGGCTGCACCGCCACCGCCACGGGGCTGGCCTGCACCATCATGGTGGCCGACTGCCTGCCCGTGCTCTTCACCGACGAAGCGGGCCACCGCGTGGCAGCCGCGCATGCCGGCTGGCGCGGACTGGCGGGCGGCGTGCTCGAGCAAACCGCACGGTCGTTCGCACCGGACTCTTCCGGCAAGGTCATCGCATGGCTGGGGCCTTGCATCGGGCCGAAGGCCTTCGAGGTCGGCCCCGAGGTCAAGGCCGCGTTCGAGGCGCATGCGCCCGAGGCCGCCGCGTGCTTCATCCCCTCGGCCGCCGCCGGCAAGTGGCTGGCCGACCTGCCCGCGCTCGCACGCCAGCGCCTGCACGCGGCCGGCGTCGCGTCGGTGCATGGCAACGACGGCACCGACGCGTGGTGCACCGTCGCCAATGGCTCAAGGTTCTTTTCGCACCGGCGCGACGGTGTCAGCGGGCGATTCGCCGCGCTGGTCTGGAAGGTCTGAGGCCGCTGCTTCTTCGGCCCTGGCGGCGCGGCGTGCGGCTTCCTGCGCCTCGGCCTCGCGCTGCTTGATGGCCCGCCGCCGCGCCGGGGTACTCATCAGGTAAACCACCAGTGCCAGCGGCGCCAATCCGTACAAAAGAAATGTGAAGATGGCGCCCAGCACCGTGCCCGTGGTGTTGGTGGCTTCGGCCACCGCCATCATGAGTGCGACGTAGAGCCAGCCGATCACGATCAAATGGATAAACACGGAATTTCAGTCGTTAAGGGAAAGAGCGGCGTTGTGGGTGCCTTGTGAATGCAGGATACTCAAATCACGCAAGCCATCCGTTTCGTTTCAGGCGAGGACCAGGAGACATGATGAAGCAACAAGCCGCGGGGGCCGATGCGTTCGCGCCCTTCCAGCAAGCAATGACCGAGGGATGGACCAAGGCGGTGGAAGCATTCCAGCAGTCCGCCACGCAGGGGGCCACGGCCTTCAACGTCGGCGGTACGCCGCTGTGGCAGATGCCGCAGATGTCGCCGTCGAAGCTGCCCGAGCTGCCGAAGCTGTCCATCGACCCCGAGAAGCTCAAGGCCATCCAGCAACAGTACGTTGCAGAAGCAACCGATCTCTGGCGCCGCGGCTTCGACGCCAGGCCCGAAGGCGACAAGCGCTTCGCCAGCGAAGCCTGGGGCAGCAACCCGCTGTCGGCCTTCTCGGCGGCCGTGTACCTGCTCAATGGCCGCACCATGCTCAGCATGGCCGAGGCCATCGACGCCGACGAGAAGACCAAGGCGCGCATGCGCTTCGCGGTCGAGCAATGGATGGCCGCCTCGTCGCCCAGCAATTCGCTCGCCTTCAATGCAGAGGCCCAGAAGAAGGCCATCGAGACGCAGGGCGAGAGCATTGCCAAGGGCATCCAGAACCTGCTGCACGACATGAAGCAGGGCCACGTCAGCATGACGGACGAGAGCGCCTTCGAAGTGGGCCGCAACGTGGCCACCACCGAGGGTGCGGTGGTCTTCGAGAACGACTATTTCCAGCTGCTCGAATACAAGCCCCTCACCGCCAAGGTGTACGAGCGGCCGTTCCTGCTGGTGCCGCCGTGCATCAACAAGTTCTACATCCTCGATCTGCAGCCCGAGAACTCGCTCATTCGCTATGCGAACGAGCAGGGCCACCGCGTGTTCGTGGTGAGCTGGCGCAACCCCGACGAGTCGATGGACAAGGCCACCTGGGACGACTACATCGAGAACGCCGCCATCAAGGCGATCCACACGGTGCAGGAGATCAGCGGCAGCAAGCAGATCAACACGCTGGGCTTCTGCGTGGGCGGCACCATTCTGAGCACCGCGCTGGCGGTGCTCGCGGCGCGCGGCGAGAAGCCGGCCGCGTCGGTCACGCTGCTGACTACCTTCCTCGATTTCAGCGACACCGGCATCCTCGACATTTTCGTGGACGAGCAGATGGTGCAGTACCGCGAAATGCAGCTCGGCAAGGGCGGCCTGCTGCCCGGCGGCGACCTGGCCTCCACCTTCAGCTTCCTGCGGCCGAACGACCTCGTCTGGAACTACGTGGTCGGCAACTACCTCAAGGGCGAGACCCCGCCGCCGTTCGACCTGCTGTACTGGAACAGCGACGCCACCAACTTGCCGGGGCCGTTCTATGCCTGGTACCTGCGCAACACCTACCACGAGAACAAGCTGGCCAAGCCCAACGCGCTCACCGTGTGCGGCCAGAAGATCGACCTGGGCAGCATCGACATTCCGGCCTACATCTACGGCTCGCGCGAAGACCACATCGTGCCCATCGGCGGCGCCTATGCCTCCACGCAGCTGCTGCCGGGCAAGAAGCGCTTCGTGATGGGCGCGTCGGGCCACATCGCCGGCGTGATCAACCCGCCCGCCAAGAAAAAGCGCAGCCACTGGATCCGCGACGACGGCAAGTTCCCCAAGACCCAGGCCGAATGGCTCGCCGGCGCGCAGGAACACCCGGGCAGTTGGTGGACCGACTGGGCACAATGGCTCAAGGGACACGCGGGCAAACAGATTCCCGCGCCCAAGGCGTACGGCAACGGCAAGGCCTACAAGGCCATCGAGCCGGCGCCGGGCCGCTATGTGAAGGCCAAGGCCTGAGCGCAACAGATTTCAAATCACTTCAACGGAGAACCTCATGGAAGACATCGTCATCGTTTCGGCCGCGCGCACGGCTGTCGGCAAGTTCGGCGGCTCGCTCGCCGGCATTCCTGCCACCGAGCTGGGCGCCATCGTCATCAAGGAAGTGATCGCGCGCGCCAACCTCACGGCCGAACAGGTCGGCGAGGCCATCATGGGCCAGGTGCTCGCGGCCGGCGCCGGCCAGAACCCCGCGCGCCAGGCATGGCTGAAGAGCGGCGGCGCCAAGGAAACGCCGGCGCTCACCATCAACGCCGTGTGCGGCTCCGGCCTGAAGGCCGTGATGCTGGCGGCCCAGGCCGTGGCCACGGGCGACAGCGAGATCGTGATTGCCGGCGGCCAGGAAAACATGAGCGCAGCGCCGCACGTGCTGCCCAATTCGCGCAACGGCCAGCGCATGGGCGACTGGAAGCTGGTCGACACCATGATCGTGGACGGCCTGTGGGACGTCTACAACCAGTACCACATGGGCATCACCGCCGAGAACGTGGCCAAGAAGTTCGGCATCGACCGCGCCGCGCAGGACGAGCTGGCGCTGGGCAGCCAGACCAAGGCCGCGGCCGCACAGGACGCCGGCAAGTTCAAGGACGAGATCGTCGGCGTGAGCATTCCGCAGAAGAAGGGCGACCCCGTCATCTTCGATACCGACGAGTTCATCAACCGCAAGACCAGCGCCGAAGGCCTGGCCGGCTTGCGCCCCGCCTTCGACAAGGCCGGCGGCGTGACCGCGGGCAATGCCTCGGGCCTGAACGACGGCGCCGCAGCCGTGATGGTCATGACGGCCAAGAAGGCCGCCGCGCTCGGCCTGAAGCCGCTGGGCCGCATCGCCAGCTACGCCACCGCCGGCCTCGACCCCGCCATCATGGGCATGGGCCCGGTGCCCGCGTCGACCAAGGCGCTGCAGCGCGCCGGCTGGAAGGCCGCCGACCTCGACCTGCTCGAGATCAACGAAGCCTTCGCCGCGCAGGCCTGTGCCGTGAACAAGGAAATGGGCTGGGACGTGAACAAGGTGAACGTCAACGGCGGCGCCATCGCCATCGGCCACCCCATCGGCGCGTCGGGCTGCCGCATCCTGGTGACGCTGCTGCACGAAATGCAGCGCCAGAACGCCAAGAAGGGCATCGCGTCGCTGTGCATCGGCGGCGGCATGGGCGTGGCGCTGACGATCGAACGCTGATCGCAGCAACCGGGCGCTTGCGCCCGTCGGTGTCGCCGCTCAGCGCGACATCGACGGCCGCTGCGCCATCGCGGCACGCCAGCGCAGCAGCTCGGGGTGCTGCTCCCCCGGCTTGACGCGCACCACGCGCGCAAAGTCCACCGCGACCACGGCGGTGATGTCGGCAATGCTGAACCGGTCGGTGGCGATGAATTCGCGGCCGGCCAGCCGCTCGTTCAGCGTCTCGAAGAAGTGCTGCACGCGCGCCAGCCCGCGCTGCGCTAGCTCGGGAATCTGGGCGTAGTTCACCGGGCCGGGCAGGGCGCGGTCGGCCATGGCCGGCGCGCCGTTGCGCAGTGTTTCGGCAATGGCCAGCAGGCCTTCGAATTCCACGCGCCAGTTCCAGCTGGCGATCTCGGCTTTTTCGGCTGGCGTGCGGCCCAGCAGCGGCGGCTCGGGGTAGCGCGCTTCCAGCCAGGCCGCGATGGCGGCGTTGTCTGTCAGGAGGCCGTCTTCCTCGGTGCGCAGCGCGGGCACCGTGCATTGCGGATTGATCTCGCGGTAGGCGGCGCCCAGCTGTTCGCCGCGCACGAGGTCGACCTGCACCGTTTCATGGGCAATGCCCTTCTCGGCAAGCAGGATGCGCGCGCGCCGTGGGCTGGGCGCCGTGGCGCAGTCGTAGAGAATGATCATCGTCTGTCCAACTCCTGGAATTCATCGCATGAATGGCACGACCGCCTATACGCCGCCCACCGTCTGGTCCTGGAACAAGGAAAGCGGTGGCCGCTTCGCGAACATCAATCGCCCGATCGCGGGTGCCACCCATGACAAGGACCTGCCGACCGGGAAGCACCCGCTGCAACTCTATTCGCTCGCGACGCCCAACGGCGTGAAAGTCACGGTGATGCTGGAAGAACTGCTGGCGCTGGGCCATGCCGGCGCCGAGTACGACGCCTGGCTGATCCGCATCAACGACGGCGACCAGTTCGGCAGCGGCTTCGTGGCGGTGAACCCGAATTCCAAGATCCCGGCGCTGCTGGACCGCAGCGGCGCGGCGCCCGTCCGGGTGTTCGAGTCGGGCGCGATCCTGCAGTACCTGGCCGAGAAGTTCGGCGGCGCCTTCCTGCCGGCCGAGCGCGCGGCCCGCGCCGAATGCCTGTCGTGGCTGTTCTGGCAGATGGGCAGCGCGCCTTATTTGGGCGGCGGCTTCGGGCACTTCTACGCCTACGCCCCGACGAAGATCGAATACGCCATCGACCGCTTCGCGATGGAAGTCAAACGCCAGCTCGACGTGCTCGACCGCCGGCTGGCCGAGAGCCGCTACCTGGCCGGCAGCGAATACACCATTGCCGACATGGCCGTCTGGCCCTGGTACGGCACGCTGGCCAAGGGGCAGCTGTACGAAGCGGGCGAGTTCCTGCAGGTGGGCGAGTACAAGAACGTGCTGCGCTGGACCGACGAGATCGCGCAGCGCCCCGCGGTGCAGCGCGGGCGCATGGTCAACCGCGCCTGGGGCCAGCCGTCGAGCCAGTTGCTCGAGCGGCATGACGCCAGCGACTTCGACACCCGCACGCAGGACAAGCTGCAACCGCCGGCCTGAGCCAACCCGCAACAAACAAGGAGCTTCGATGAGCGACAGGATCCTGGTCTTCTACGGCTCGTACCGGTCCGACCGCATGGGCGTGCGCCTGGCCGACTACATCGTCGCGGGGCTCAACGGGCGAGGCGCGCAGGCGGAGCTGATCGACGCCAAGGCCGTCGACCTGCCCATGCTCGACCGCATGTACAAGGAGTACCCCAAGGGCACCGCGCCGGCGGCGATGGAAGCCCTGGCCGAAAAGATCCGCACGGCCGACGCCTTCGTCTTCGTGACCGGCGAATACAACTGGGGCCCGCAGCCCGGCCTCAAGAACCTGACGGACCACTTCCTGGAGGAGTGGTTCTGGCGGCCCGCCGCGGTTGCGAGCTACTCGGCGGGGCGCTTCTCGGGTGTGCGCTCGGGCACGGTGTGGCATTCGATCCTGTCGGAAATGGGCATGGTCGTGGTGTCGAGCACGCTCGCGGTCGGGCCGATCTCCCAGACGCTGGACGCGCAGGGCAAGCCCACGGGCAGCGCGGGCGATTCGCTCGACCGATCGTTCGGGCGGTTCGCTGACGACCTGGCCTGGTGGACCGAGGCGGCCCGGGCGCAGAGGGGGCGCAAGGCGCCGCCTTACTGAGCCCTGAAAGCCCGGTATCGGCGGTGCGCCCGAGGCATCTTGTTCACCGCCCAAAATTTGAGCAAGTTGTTGAATCTCTTTATAAAACAACAGCTTAGATTGCTTTTACAAGGCTCCACCTGAGTTACCCCCAAAGTTGTGCACAGAAAATGGGGAGTAACCCTGGCGGGTGCGGTTCCGCGCGCAAGTTGGCGGCACGCAGCGAAAAATTTTTGCTCTGCATCGTGCGTTCAGGTCGCGCTCCAGCGATCCTCTGCTAGGAATGCGACTAGAAAAATGCCTTCGGACCGGGGTTCGGGCGCCAAGGTTGTGCACCGCTCAAATTTTGAGCAAAGTGTGGAATACCTATATAAAACAATGAGTTGCAGCGCTTTTACAATGCTCCTCATGAGTTACCCCCAAAGTTGTGCACAGAAAATGGGGAATACGCGCATCGGCTCAAATTTCACGCGCAACTTGCGGTGAATCGGGCTACCCCAGCGTCCGCGCCTCGTCGGCGTAGTGCCGGCACAAGGTTTCCACCAACGCCTGTGCATAGATCGGCAACGCCGCCCGGTCGCGCACCAGCAGGTAGCGCTCCCGCACGCACCATGCATCGCTGAGGTCGATCAGCGCGAGCTGCATGCTGTCCTGGTTGCGCCGCGCGGCCGACTCGGGCACCACGCCGATGCCCACGCCGCTGCCGATCATCCGGCACATGGCGTCGAAGCTGCCCAGCTGTATGCGCAGCTTCTGGCGCTTGCCCAGGTTGTCGGTGATCTGCGCCAGGAAGGTCTGCAGCGTGCTGCCCTGCTGCATGCCGATGGCGTCCTCGTCGAGCGTCTCGGCAAAGGCGATGCTGCGGCGCCTGGCGAAGCGGTGCTTGCGCGAAGTAACCAGCACCAGCCGGTCGGTGCTGAAGTGGATGGCTTCCAGCCCCAGCGTGTCGACGCGGCCGGCGACGATGCCGATGTCGGCGCGGCCGTCGAGCACGCCGCGCGGAATCTGAGCATTCGGTTTTTCCTGAAGGTCGACGTTGATGCGCGGGTTGTTCGCAAGAAAGCCCGGCAGGATCTCGGGCAGGAAGTCGGTCACGGCCGTGGTGTTGGCGAACACGCGCAGGTGGCCGCGCAGGCCGCCGCCGTATTCGAGCAGGTCGGCGCGCAGCTGCTCCGTCTGGTGCAGCACGAGGCGCGCGTGGTGCAGGAAGGCTTCTCCCGGCGGCAGCAGCCGCACGCCGCGGGCCTCGCGCTGCAGCAGTTGCAGGCCGGCCTGCGTTTCCAGCGCCTTGATGCGCGCGCTGGCGGCGGCCAGCGACAGGTGCTGGCGCTCGGCCGCCCGCGTGAGGTTGCCGAGTTCGGCCGAGGCCACGAAGAGCCGCAGGTCGGTGAGGTCGAAGAGCATCGCCTGATCTTAGTCAAGCCTTCGGAATCGCAGAAGGCTGGGTTCCGAATTCGCAGATTGCGCGCGCGGATGGCGCCGACGACCATGCGGCCATGGAGACAAGAAACATGAGCTTTCGCGCATTCGCGCTGCTGGCGCTCGCCGCCGCGGCCACCCTGGTGCAGCCGGCTGCGGCCAGCGCCGAGCCATACCCCTCGCGCCCCGTCACGCTGGTCGTGCCGCAGGCGGCCGGCGGCACCAACGACATCGTCGGGCGCCTCGTGGGCCAGAAGCTCGGCGAAGTGATGAACAACGCCAGCGTGGTGGTCGACAACCGGCCCGGCGCGGGCGGCAACATCGGCACGCAGCTGGTGGCCAAGGGGCCGAAGGACGGCTACACCCTGCTCATGACGATCAGCAGCAGCCAGGCCATCAACCCGGCGCTGTACAAGAACCCCGGCTTCGATCCGGTGAAAGACTTCAAGCCCGTGGGCCTGATCGGCGCGGTGCCCAACGTGCTGCTGGTCAACCCGTCGTTTCCGGCAAGGAACTTCGCCGAGTTCCTGAAGCTCGCCCGGCAGAAGGGCGCCAACTACCAGTACGCCTCGGCCGGCAACGGCACGCTCAACCACCTGCTCGGCGAAATGCTCAACAGCATGGCCGGCATCTCGCTGCAGCACGTGCCGTACAAGGGCGTGGCGCCCGCGCTCAACGACGTGCTGGGCGGGCAACTGCCGATCGTGTTCGCGAGCCTGCCTTCGGCGCTCTCGCACATCAAGGCCGGCAAGCTGCGCGCGCTGGCCGTGAGCGGCGACAAGCGCTCGCCGGTGCTGCCCGACGTGCCCACCATCGCCGAGGCCGTGCCCGGCTACAACGGCACGCTGTGGATCGGCCTGTTCGCGCCCGCCGGCGTTCCGGCCGACGTGCTCGCGACATTGCAGGACGCCACGCGCAAGGCGCTGGCCTCGAAGGACCTGCGCGACAAGCTGGACCAGCAGGGCGTGGAGATCGCGCCCGACACCTCCCCCGAACAGTTCGCGAAGCTGCTGCAGGACGACCTCGCCAAGTGGGCGCGCATCGTCAAGGCATCCGGCGCCGCGGTCGATTGAACCGAAGCATTGAAGCAACCCCCACCCATGAGCGAGCAAACCTCCCCGAACCCCCGCCTGATCGACGACGACACCCTGGCAAAGCTGCAGGCCTGGCAGGGCCGCAGCGAAACGCTGGCCGACGACATCACCGCCGCGCCCGTGCGCGCGCTGTCCGCCACCCTTGACCGCGACGATGCCGCGCCCGCGGCCGGCACGCGCCTGCCTGAGCTGTGGCACTGGCTCTACTTCCTGCCGCACCACCGCCAGTCGGAAATCGGCGAGGACGGCCACGCCCGGCGCGGCGGCTTCCTGCCGCCGGTGCCGCTGCCGCGCCGCATGTGGGCCGGCGGCCGGCTCCATTGGGAGGCGGGCAATGCTCTGCGGGTCGGCGACAAGGCGGAGCGCACCTCGACCATCGCGTCGGTCACGCACAAGGCGGGCCGTACCGGCGAGCTGGTGTTCGTGCTGGTGCGCCACGAGGTGCGCAACGAGCGCGGCCTGGCGCTGACCGAGGAGCACGACATCGTCTACCGCGCCGCCGCGCAGCCCGGCGAATCGGGCCCGCCACCCACGCCGGCGCCGAAGGACGCCGCCTTCAGCCGCGACATCGCGCCCGACGACGTGCTGCTGTTCCGCTACTCGGCGCTGACCTTCAACGGCCACCGCATCCACTACGACCGCCGCTACGTGACGCAGGTCGAGGGCTACCCGGGCCTGATCGTGCACGGACCGCTGATCGCGACGCTGCTGGTCGACCTGCTGCGCCGCAACGTGCCGGACGCGCAGCTCGCGCGCTTCGAGTTCCGCGCGGTCCGCCCGACCTTCGATACCGCGCCGTTCCGCGTGCACGGCAAGCCGGGTGCGGACGGCAAGACATTCAGCCTCTGGGGCGAAGACGCCGACGGCTGGCTCACGATGCAGGCCACGGCCGTGCTGGCCTGAAGAGGGAGGACGAACACATGACCCGACCACTGGACGGCATCACCGTCGTTTCACTCGAACATGCCATTGCCGCGCCGTTCTGCACCCGGCAGCTGGCCGACCTCGGCGCGCGCGTCATCAAGGTGGAGCGGCCCGGCGCCGGCGACTTCGCGCGGGCCTACGACGAGCGCGTGGGCGGCGAAGCCTCGCACTTCGTGTGGGTCAACCGCTCGAAGGAAAGCATCACGCTCGACCTCAAGCAGCCCGCCGCGCTGGAGGTGCTGCGGCAGCTCGTGGCTGAAGCCGACGTGCTGGTGCAGAACCTCGCGCCCGGCGCGGCGCAGCGCATGGGGCTCGGCGCACAGGCGCTGCAGGCGGAGCATCCGAGGCTCATCGTGTGCGACATCTCGGGCTACGGCGACGACGGCCCGTACCGCGACAAGAAGGCCTACGACCTGCTGATCCAGAGCGAGGCCGGCTTCCTGTCTGTCACGGGCACGCCCGACGAGCCCTGCAAGTCGGGCAATTCCATCGCCGACATCGCGGCGGGCATGTACGCCTACACCGGCATCCTCGCGGCGCTGCTCCAGCGCGGCAAGACCGGCAAGGGCTCGCACATCGACGTGTCGATGCTGGAGTCGCTCGCCGAATGGATGGGCTACCCGATGTACTACGCCTACGACGGCGCACCGCCGCCGCCGCGCAGCGCCGCGTCGCACGCGACCATCTATCCCTACGGTCCGTTCCCGGCGGGCGACGGCGGCACGGTGATGCTGGGCCTGCAGAACGAGCGCGAATGGCGAGTGTTCTGCGAGAAGGTGCTGCTGCAGCCGGGGCTCGCGACCGACGCGCGCTTCGACAGCAACGCACGGCGCAACGAACACCGTGAGACCCTGCGCGCGGTGATCGTCGAGACCTTCGGCGCGCTGAGCACCGCGCAGGTGCTCGAGCGGCTCGACACCGCGCAGATCGCCAACGCGCGCATGAACGACATGGCCGGCCTCTGGGCGCATCCGCAACTGCAGGCGCGCGAGCGCTGGCGGCAGGTGGGCTCGCCGGCCGGGGACATTCCCGCGTTGCTGCCGGCCGGGCGGCAGAGCGCGTTCGACTACCGCATGGACCCGATCCCCGCGGTCGGCCAGCACACCGACGCCATCCTGCGCGGCCTGGGGCGCAGCGAGGCGGACATCGCGGCACTGCGCGAGGCGGGGGCGGTGTGAGCGGCAATTCCCTCGCGCCACCGGCACCCCTGGCACCCTTGGCGCTGGCGCGCGCCTTCCTCTTCGTGCCGGCCGACCGGCCCGAGCGCCATGCCCGCGCGCTGGCGACCGGCGCGGGCGGCGTGATCGTCGACCTGGAAGACGCCGTGGCGCCCGAGCGAAAGGTGGCGGCGCGCGACGGGCTCGAGACCTCGTTTGCCGCACTATCGGCCGCCCAGCGCGGCCGCCTGCTGGTGCGCGTGAACGCCCAGGGCACGCCGTGGCACGGCGACGACTGCGTGAAGGTCGGCGAATTGGCGAGGCAAGGCCTGGTCGCGGGCGTGATGCTGCCCAAGGCCGAGCGCGCCGAAGACCTGGCGCGGCTGGCGGAAGCCGTCGGGCCTCGGGGCTTGCTGGTGCCGCTGATCGAGTCGGCCGCCGGCCTTGCCGCCGTCAACGAGCTGGCCGACGCCCCGCAGGTGCTGCGACTGGCTTTCGGCAATCTCGACTTCCAGGCCGACCTGGGCCTGGCCTGCGGCGCGGACGAAGCCGAGCTGGTTCCGGTGCGTCTGGCACTGCTGCTCGCCACGCGCCGTGCCGGGCTGCCCTCACCCATCGACGGCGTGACGCCCGACTGGCGCGACGCGCAGCGCCTCGCGGCTGACACCGCGCGCGCCCGCCGCGGCGGCTTCGGCGCCAAGCTGTGCATCCACCCCGACCAGGTCGCGCCGGTGCATGCGGCGCTCGGCCCGAGCGTCGACGAATTGGCCTGGGCCCGCCGCGTGATCGAGGCGACGCGGGCGTCGGGCGGCGGCGTCGTCAGCCTCGACGGCCGCATGGTCGACGCGCCCGTCGTGCGGCTCGCCGAGCGGCTGCTCGCGCTCGATGCACCGCCTTCAATCTGAGACAGCTACCCATAACCATAGGAGACAAAGAAGTGACACCAACCAAGAAGACCTGGAAATTCAAGACCCTGATCGCGGCCGCCTCGGCGGGCGCCTGCCTGCTGGCGGCGCAATCGCCCGCCTCGGCGCAGGCCGCGTGGCCCGACAAGCCCGTCACCATGGTCGTGCCGTATTCCGCCGGCGGCCCGACCGACGTGGTGGCGCGCATGCTCGCCATTCCGATGGGCAAGTCGCTCGGGCAGACGGTGATCGTGGAGAACACGGTGGGCGCGGGCGGCACCATCGCGCCGGCGCGCGTGGCCCGGGCCGCGCCCAACGGCTACACCATCCTGATCCACCACATGGGCATGGCCACCGCGCCAGCGCTCTACAAGAAGCTCAACTACGACCCGCTGAAGGACTTCGAATACGTCGGCCAGGTGCTGGACGTTCCGATGACGCTGCTGTCGCGCAAGGACTTCTCGGCCAGCAACTACCAGGAACTGCTGGCCTACGTGAAGGCCAACAAGGACAAGGTCACGCTGGCCAACGCGGGCGTGGGGGCGGTGTCGCAGCTGTGCGGGCTGCTCTTCATGAACCAGATCGGCGTGCAGCTCACCACCGTGCCCTACAAGGGGGCGGGCCCGGCGCTGAACGACCTGATGGGCGGGCAGGTCGACCTGCTGTGCGACCAGACCACGCAGACCGCGCCGGTCATCAAGGACGGCAACCGCGTGAAGGTGTTCGGCGTGACCACGCCCAAGCGGCTGTCGAGCATGCCGAACATCCCGACGCTGGACGAGCAGGGCCTCAAGGGCTTCGATGTGCGGGTGTGGCATGGCATCTACGCGCCCAAGGGCACGCCGCCCGCGGTGATCGAGAAGCTGAACGTCGCCTTGCGCGCCGCGCTGCAGGACGACATGGTCAAGCACCGCCTGGCCGAACTCAGCTCGGAGATCGTGCCGCTGGACAAGCAGACGCCGGAGAGCCTGCGCACGCACCTCGCGGCGGAAGTCGACAAGTGGGGCAAGGTGATCCGCGCGGCGGGCGTGCAGGCGGACTGAGCCTTCGCTTCAGGCGGGCGGGTCTTCTTCGGGCTGCGCCCGCAGTGTTTCCTCGAACAGCGCGAGCAGCTGGCGGGCGAACAGGTCCATGTTGAGCGGCCGGTCGGTGCCGCCGTTCTCGATGGTGCGGCTCACCGTGGCCGCGCCGCCGACCACGGCGAGGCATACATGCCCCGGCGCGTCGCCGTAGGGGCTGCCCGCCGGTCCGGCGGCGCCGCTTTCGCTGATGCCCCAGCTCGTGTGGTGGCTGTCGCGCACCCGGCCGGCGACGAGGCGGGCGTAGGGCTCGGTCTCGCCGCGCATGCCGGCCATGTCTTCGGCGGTGAGGCCCAGCAGCGCCCGGCCCGCGCGCCGCGAATAAACCACCGCGCCGCCCCTGAAATACGCCGACGCGCCCGGCACGGCGAGCAGCGCGGCCGACACCAGCCCGCCGGCCGAGGATTCGACGACCGAGACGGTCTGGCCCCGCGCACGCAGCAGGCCGCCCACGCGCGCGGCCTGCACCGCCAGCGGCTCCGGGGTGGAGATGGAGGAGGGCAGCGTGCTCATGGCTTGGCGAACGGGGTGCCGGGGCGCTTCACGTAGGCCGGCGCGCGCTCGTGGCTCGCCGTGCTGCCGTAGACCGTGTCGGCCGGGTAGTACTCGGCCTGCAGCTGCACCTTGGCGGCGGCTTCCTCTCCCGCGGTGTGGGCGATGAAGGCCAGCATCAGGTCGGTGCCGGCCGAAACCCCGGCGGAAGTCCAGACGTTGCCGTCCCGCACGAAGCGCTGCTCGACCACCTTCACGTCGCCCAGCGCGCGCAGTCGGTCGAGCGAACCCCAGTGCGTGGTCGCGGTCTTGCCCGACAGCAACCCGGCCGCGTGCAGCACGAAGGCGCCCGTGCACACCGACAGCAGCGCGCGGCAGGCGGGCGCCTGGTCGGCCAGGAAACGGGTCAGCACCGGGTTGTCGACCTCGCGCCGGGTGCCCATGCCGCCGGGCACCAGCAGATAGTCCAGCGGCGGGCAGTCGGCAAAAGACACGTGCGGGTTGACCGACAGGCCCTTGGCGCAGGCCACCGGCTCGCGCTTCTCGGCCACGATCAGGCAGTTGGCGGGGCCGCCCGCCAGCTTGCTCCACATGGTGAGCATTTCCCATGGGCCGACGAAATCGAGCTCTTCGACGTCGGGGAAGATGATGATCCCGAAATTCATACTTTCGAACTCCTTGATATTTCCGTGGCGTTGGTGGTCATGCAAGAACTGCAGGTGCGCGGGCGATGCGAGGATAGAGTCTGCGCTGAAGCCACGCTTCGTGACAGCTGGTTGCAAGCTTGGCTCAGTGTTTTCCTCAGAGTTCGGTGGTCCGAAACTCGCTAGAGTGAAGGCGGCCGTTCAGGCTTTTGCTACGTACATAAAGGAATTCTCATGAGCAAGAAAGTTGCATATGTCACCGGGGGCATGGGGGGCATCGGAACAGCCATCTGCCAGCGTCTGCACAAGGACGGGTTCACTGTGGTCGCAGGTTGCGGCCCCACGCGCGACTACGCCAAGTGGCTCGCCGAACAGAAAGCCGAAGGCTTCGAGTTCCATGCCTCGGTCGGCAATGTCGGCGACTGGCAATCCACCGTCGAAGCCTTCTCCGCCGCCAAGGCAGCGCACGGCCCCATCGACGTGCTGGTCAACAACGCCGGCATCACGCGCGACCGCATGTTCCTCAAGATGACGCCCGAGGACTGGAGCGCGGTCATCGAAACCAACCTCAACAGCATGTTCAACGTCACCAAGCAGGTGGTGGGCGACATGGTCGAGAAGGGCTGGGGCCGCATCATCAACATCAGCTCGGTGAACGGCGCCAAGGGCCAGGCGGGCCAGACCAACTATTCGGCGGCCAAGGCCGGCATGCACGGCTTCACCATGGCGCTGGCGCAGGAACTGGCCAACAAGGGCGTGACGGTCAACACCGTGAGCCCGGGCTACATCGGCACCGACATGGTCAAGGCCATCCGCCAGGAAGTGCTCGACAAGATCGTGGCCACCATCCCGGTCAAGCGCCTGGGCGAGCCGAGCGAAATCGCCTCGATCATCTCGTGGCTCGCCACGGACGAGGGCGGCTACAGCACCGGGGCCGACTTCTCGGTCAACGGCGGCCTGCACATGCATTGAACATGCTGACCGGCACCTGAAGAAAAAACCCGCCTCGGCGGGTTTTTTGTTCACGATGCGGCTTCTACGAATGGAAACCTGATCCGACGCAACCTACAGTTCCGAATCCTCCGGAGGCATCCATGGAAAACACAACAAGTAAATCCGCCAAGAAGCTCCCTCTGTACCGCTCCCTCTACGTGCAGGTGATCACCGCGGTGATCATCGGCGTGCTGCTCGGCCATTTCTATCCCTCGGTCGGGGAAGCGATGAAGCCGCTGGGCGACGGCTTCATCAAGCTCATCAAGATGATCATCGCGCCGATCATCTTCTGCACGGTGGTGGTCGGCATCGCGGGCATGGAAGACATGAAGAAGGTCGGCAAGACCGGCGGCCTGGCGCTGCTGTACTTCGAGGTCGTCTCCAGCATCGCGCTGGTGGTCGGGTTGGTGCTGGTCAACGTGCTGCAGCCCGGCGCCGGCATGAACGTCGACCCGGCCACGCTCGACACCAAGTCGATCGCCTCGTACACCGGCCCCGGCAAGATGACCGGCACGGTCGACTTCATCCTCAACATCATCCCCAACACCATCGTCGACGCGTTCGCCAAGGGCGAGATCCTGCAGGTGCTGCTGATCGCGGTGCTGTTCGGCTTCGCGCTGCACCGCTTCGGCGGGCGCGGCACGCTGGTGTTCGACGTGATCGAGAAGGGCTCGCACGTGCTC
>Ga0160498_100086_pt1 | contig 74848 bp, 70 predicted proteins | sample DIDnMG_10_FD_108248 | JGI IMG/M metagenome (GOLD analysis project Ga0160498, IMG submission 108248) | Enriched soil microbial communities from UW Madison campus, WI, USA - DID2878_E24_Xylan MG | ecosystem: Environmental > Terrestrial > Soil > Unclassified | place: USA: Madison, Wisconsin... | reverse complement strand
TGTCGCCACGTCAATCACTCCTGTGCTCCTGCTGCTAAAAGCAGCAGGTTAGGGTTATCACGTGGGTCAGATTTAGATGGAAATCACCGGGCCAAGTGGGTCACTTCTGGATGGAAATCAACACCATTCCAATTCCTGTCCCAGCTGTAACTCCACCAAGATCGTCACCCACAACTACGCGCGCAAAACGGGCAGTGCCATTGGCGCTGCCGCTGGTGCTGCCAGTAGCGTTGCTGCTGCACTCGGGGGCGCTGAAGCCGGTGCCGCCCTCGGCATGGCCGTCGGCCCCGTCGGATCCCTCTTCGGCGGCCTGGCCGGCGCACTCATGGGTGCGCTGTTCGGTGGCGCGGCCGGTTGCGCTGCCGGGGCTGCCGTTGGCGAAGTGGTGGATGCCAACTTTTTGAAAAATTTGGAATGTCAGGATTGCGGCCACCAATTTGGCGGACCGTCAAGCAACTAATCCTCGCGGGACGGTTTACCTGCACTACACCAGACGCCATGCCTGTAGTCCTCCGGGGATACAGGCATTTTTGCTGTCTGCTTTCCTCATCCACCCTTTTCATCACTCCTGGCCCGACGGCATCAAGCCGTGGGGCCTTTTTCTTGGAGCATTATTTTCATGTCGCATTCCGCCATTGAACCCAGAGGTTCTGGGCAACGTCTTTGTCTCGGCAAGGTAACGATCACTGCGGCGGCCTCGGCTGCTTTGGAGAGAACCGGAACCGAAGGCGTCCTCTTGCTCGCCCGCTATCTGCATGGTGATTGGAGCGATGTCACCGAACAGGACGCCTTGCAAAACGAGTTGGCCCTGTTGTTGGGCCTGCGCGTGGTGTCCCGCTACGTCATCGGGGATGGCATCGTCATCTGGATCATTACCGAGGCTGACAGGGCAACCACCACGATCATGCTGCCGGACGGCTACCAGGAGCCCACGGCGCTCGCCACAGGCTAGGCGCGCTGCTGTTCCAGCCGGACGGTCAGCGTCTCGACGATCTCCACCACCATCGTCCGATCCGCGCTGCTGAGGTTGGACAGCAGCCGTGCCAAGTGGTTGGCCTGATCGCTTGCACGAGAGCTGGTTTCCGTCAGCAACTCGGCGATATTGCACTCGAAGATCTCGGCCAACTCACTCAGCCGAAATACGGTTGGCAAGGCGACACCGCGCTCGATGCGTGACATCGCTTCCACGCCGATCCCAAGACGCTCGGCTACCCGCTCTTGCGTGAGCTTACTGGCGGCGCGTCGCTTCGCGATGGCCCGGCCTACGGCAGTGGCCAATCGCTTTTCTTCCTCTTGCGGCATACGCCCTCCATTCCAGCGGGAATGGTTGGGTATCGCCTTGTCAAGTGGAAGGACTGCAAGAGTTGATAATCAACTTTTAAGGTTGTCTGGCGACCCCGGTTACACCCCCTCAACCATTTTTACCCTCAGGAGAAACCTTTGAAACATCCCTTGCGATTGCTTGCCCTGGCCAGCGCCTTCGTCGCCACCACCACTAGCTGCCACGCGAGCGACGCCCCGTTCGAAGTCTCGCTGCGCATGGAGCGTGACGTCTCGGTCATTCAACTTCAATCCGTCGCCAATCGCGCCGTCCTTACCGAGTTCAACGTGAATCGCGGCAACTGCAAGTCCAAGCTAGGGGGCGTCTACCCCTTGCCGTTGACGTTCAAGTTCGGGGACGGAGTCAAGCTCTTCGCCTACCTGTGCAAGGTGAAGGAAGTCGTCGTGGTCACTGATCAAGGCTCCTTCACTTATTCATTTGACCGGTAGGCCAGCCCCGTCATGCCGCAAGCCCCAGCTACCTCGCAGCCGAAAGGCCTCTACGGCGCCAAACTCAAGGACCATCAAAAGGGCTGGGGTCGGGAGCGGCGGTCGGCGAACTGATGAACGAAAGGCGCGGAAACGTGGAATGCCACAACTGTGACCTGTCCAGAAAGACTATCTAAATTGCATAAAACGAGGAATTTAAATTGAAGAATATTTTTATTGCGACGATGTTGAAGATGATCATCGGCTTTCCTCTCGCCGCAACACTTGCCGCATGCTCGAGTGGTCCTTCCAACGGAGACATCAAGGAGGAAATTCTCAAAAATGTGCTGCGTGACTGTTCGCTACTTTCGATTGGAAAATTTGAAAAAATCAATGGCATACCGGATGCCCGTAGCGATAAGGTCTACCAGGTTCAAGTCGCGTATTCCATTGACCTAGACCCGGCGAAAGAGAATAAAAATCTGGTTAAAAAGATGTCCGATTACCTTTCGGAAATTGCTGACATGATTGACCGTCGTGGCGTGTATCTAGATAAATACCATGCTCTTAACGACAAGCTCGAAGCAGAAAGCAACGGGGACCACATGGGCGTCCTAAAGAAGCTCGAGCAAGACCCGGAAATTTCTACAATGAAAAAAGAGCATGAAGCATTTGAGAAGATCTACCCGCAGTACTATCTTTACAAAGGCGATGAGGCACAGATGCTTCTCTGGCGCATGAGAGCGAATGTCCGCAAGACATGCCCTGACACGAATTTCTCCGGCCTAATGCCAGAAAAAATTGAAGACTTTGGGGAGGGCATCAGTAAGACCTTTGAGGCCAATTTCACCATGAGAGACACCGACAATGGCTGGAAGATTGCGCGCTAGATCATAGAAAGAAAATCAAAAACGCTCCTATCGACGGAGTTATTTTTTCGGCCAAGTGCGGTAAACCTCTAAATTCCGATGGAGTCTGCTCGACCTTCTACGGGTCGGCAGACCCATTTATTTTTTCCTTTTGACTGCGATTTAATCGTTCGCCGAAAACCCCAAAGCTATTGGCGTTGCCGTTAGTCTTTGGGGTTTTTGTGCGAGAGCGGTCAAAAAAAACGCATGCCAAAAAGCTTGTCGTCCTCGGTCCGATCTTTTGGGATTTGATTGGATTTCGCCATGTAATTAGCAATAAACGCTTGCAACGATTCTCGCTTTGAATGGTCGCGTCGGTTCACTTGGCCGATACCGACGCCCCAACGATTCAACTTGTCCTTGTTGGCATTAGAGTTCCAGTAGTTGCCGTGTCCACGCGTGACGACGTTTACCCAATATTCTCCGATGTCCCTGGCGACTATCACATCAGACTTGCGCTGCGCTGAGTAGAAGATCAGGAGGTGCAGATGCAGGCCTGAACTTCGTCCGCCTTCTTCCAGGTGCCAGATGAACCCTTGTATGCCCTTTAGCAGCGGATTGAATTCCATGCTACGGATAAATTGGTCGCGATGTCGCTGTATCGTCACCAGGCTCGCTTCCTGACGGTAGGGATCGCGGTAATTCAGAGTCAGGAACAGCACCAGATAGCGTGAACTGCGGTCGAACATTTCTTCCTCGAACTCCAACCCTCTACGCCTGTTTCTACGAACTCTGGCTTGTGTTGCTTTGCGGAGTCTGATCTCATCGCCATGATATCCATTTTTACTGAACATGATTGACTTGGTTGGTTGTGGTTTCAATGAATCAGCCTAAATGATAATTTTTAACTGAGAATGGATTTAAATAATCCCAGCATTGGATTTTGATGGTCAGGCAGGTCAAAGCTCTGTTCTTTAATGCATTTCATAAGAAGCAATTGGAAGGGCTGCCTGATTTATATCAACCAATAGGAAAATCCCTGAAGTCATTCGATGCCGATGCCGGGAGTTTTTGTCTTTGCTTACTGGCACATATGTCGCTTCAGTCGCGACGTAGTAGCCTTGGTGTTCGGCAAATCGGGGCAGCACTAGAGCTGTTGCACAAACCCGTCTGACGACCTTCGACAGGCACACCACGATGGCGATGCCACTGCAAGCACTAGGCTGAAACGGGCCTTGCTCATCAATCCGCTTGGAGCTGAACGAAATTCAGCTCGCCGAAGTCATTCAGTCGGGCAGGTTTGCCTCGTCCTGCCAGAAGGGGGCTGATCCAGCGGGGATGCCGTCGCCACGGTCAAGCAGATTGCGTTCACCCGCCCAAAGCTGGGTCGAACCACCCGGCTTTTCGTCTTGGTCGTGTTTTTCGACTTTTCCGCCTTTTTCGACTTCGGGTACGTAGTCGTCGAAGCGCCCGTCATCACGCGAGTTGCGCGGCCGGCGGCGGCTTCGCGAGCGTTCATATTGAACGTCGTCCTCCCGGTAATCGCAATGATCCACATAGTGCCCATCGCGCTGGCGGTCACCAAGGTAGCGGAAATCAGCGTCTGGAAGCTCCCAGTACCATGCGCCACGCGAGGAGCCAGGTCCCTTCTTCGACTTCCCGCCCAGTTCCGCTAGTGCCTTGCGCAGATTCTCGGAGGTATAGCCTTGGGCCTGCCCGCTGCTGATTGCTTCATTTGCCTGTACGGGGCCGCCGGCAAGCAGGTCGCTAACGAATTCCACCTCAGCCGCCAGTTCGGCCTCAGCGGCAGCATTGGACTCCGCAGCGCGGACGATGGTCTCCGGATCACCGACCAAATCTTGCGCGTCCCACTTCAAACCAGTCGTATCCGCGATGCCGTTTTCTGCACCGAGTCTGACTGAGTTGATCGTGAAGGCATGTCCGCCATCGGTAGGTCCGAGGTTGGACTTGGCACGAACCAGCACGCCACGAGCGGGATTGTCCTGAGCGGTTCCAGTACCCAGGGTCTTGCTGACGAATAGTACGACCCGTGATGCCGCCAGGTAGGCGACGCTGCCGTTGATGCGGTCTGCCAGCTTTCTCTTTGACAAGGCCTTCGCCAGATGGCGTATACCAATGATGGCGAGACCTTCTTGTTCGGCCACCTGGATTAGTGGCTCGAGGTATTTTCGTACAGCATCGTTGTTGTTCGTATTGCCCGAGCCGGATGGCAGCGGGTCGAGAGCGATGATGCCGATATTCACCCCCAATGCTCGCAGTCGCCTGATTTCGCTGACAAGTTCGGGCATGTCCGAAGGTCGGAAGTAACGCTTCTTGCCGTGTTCCGTCATACCACGCAAAATCAGAATGTTTTGCAGGTCAGCGCCTGCCGCAATCAGGCGTGCCATGACCGTTTCTTGAATGCTGTCTTCTCCAGTCCAGTACAGGCAAAACACCTTGCGTGCGCGCGTGCCGTCTGGAAGCAACCCGCCAGTAGAAAATGCCGCGAGCAAATCGGCCAGCAACGTGGTTTTGCCTGAACCAGGCTCGCCGACCAGCAGGTGTAGTTTGCCGATGGCAAGCCAGAATCGCCAAAGCCACTCGACCGCCCGGAGCTGAATGTCGTTGGCAAGATCAATGATTGGCCCGTTACGTTTTTGGAGATGGTGACGGGGGAAGTCAACGTTATTCATGATGGTCTCCCTTGCGTTGCACGCCTCCGGTGGCAGGCTGAATGAGCGTGAAGGTCGGCACGGATTCGGCGCCCTTGACGCGGACGTATTTGTCGCACATGGCGCGGTACTCAAGTTCCAGCATGAGCGAGGCTTTTTTTGCGGTGTCGCGAGGTTCGATCAAGCCGCTCCACGAGCATTGCGCTTCGCTCCAATGGTGGGCATGACCATCACCTTCCGTCACCTCGTCCCACAGGCGATCAACCTCGTTGGTAAGGTCTTCCAGCGCGGCGATCTTGCCGGTATCGGCCAGAAAAACTGCACCGAGATAGAAGCCATGGGGGCGTGAGAAATTGAGCGTGATCACCCCGCATCGAAGCTGCTCCCTGATCGAGGCCGTACGGTCGAGACGGCCCTTGAGCGTCGACAGGTCGTTTCGTATCAAAGCGATGTCGGGCCTGAGCAGCGGGTCAGGTTTGCGACACACCTTTTCTCCTGACAGTTCCTGCTGAAACAGGGCCTCATTGCCCTTCGCGCGCTCGTACAGCGAGTACGCTGCTTCGCGGTTCGCGGGGATGAGCGTCTTGTGCAAAAGTGCTAGCTTGTACGCTTTCACCGGTGCATTGCCGGCGAAAGCGGTTTCGACGGTGTGCTTGACTGCTAATTTACTGGCGTTGCTCTCGCGTTCCCAATGCATTGCGCATGCGATGGCCTGCGTGCGTTCACCTTCATCGCGAACCCGCTCAAACAGGTCCAGGATGAAAACGCCCATTTCCTTGCGGCTGGCCATCATGCTGACAAGCTGGTCGAAGTTGCTTCGCAACAGGTTGTGCAGCAGGATCTCAATGACTGAGACAAGGTCACGATCCGGACTGACAAGGTCTCGGCATAGTTTCAAGTTGCCGATCAGGCCATCGAGTTCATGTTCGCAAAAACCTGCACGGGGCCGATTAAAAATGTGAAGCACAAGCTTGATCGCCGCACGAAGGTTCCGGGAGTAATGGTCCTGAAACCAGCTAGTGGTGCCGTCGCGGCAGTGGGCGACGCCTTGATCTACACCGGCCTGATGGATGCACGCCTCGAACTTGTTCACGTTGGGCGAGCTATTTGCATCGAGGGGGCTGTTCATCACACACCGTCCTTGCTAGCGATAGGTTCATCGTTGGCGGCGATGGGGCCGTGCGCCATTACGATCACATTCGGCCAAATGAGGCGGCCGCTCGCCAGCTTTTCTGGAACCACACCGAAGTAGCTGCCGGTGAGACAGTATTGCTTGCGTGGGGTTTGTGGCTGGACGTGATTGTTGCTGGCAAAGACAGCGGTGGGAACGCCTTTCTTCCGTGCAGGCGGTGTGATTTTTGTGAGCGTCATGAAAACTCCATATTGCGAGGCCGCGTTGCGGGGCCTAATCCGCGCATTCACGCTGATCTGCGTTGATTGCGGGGCGGAGTTTCTGGTGCGCTCGAACTTCCCCGTTAATTGGGGGAAGGTATACCTGTCTAAGTCATTGATTTATAAGTATTGTCAGACCCCAAACGGGGAAGCTGACGAGGGTCCGCTCTCGGGTGCGTCGACATTTTCGTTGCCGCGATACTTAGTCGAGTTGACCCAAGCCCGCCACCACGGCCGCAATAACTGGTGCGTCTTGAATGCTTGATTCAATGCGTTCCAGGGATAGCCATACGCTTCATTCAGCGCGATGCCGGCCTCGACGGGCTTCCACTTGCCTTCTATTCCTTGTGTCGTCTCTACTTTTGCACGCCGCATGGCTGCACGCGGCTTCTGGAAAATGTGCTCCCAGTCCGTGATTTTTTCCCTGTAGCGGGGGGCGTTGCCCAGCCGATGCTCAAATGCGAGGGCTAGCTCTTTGATGGTGAGGGTGGTCGGTACCGGCACGCCTTCAATATCTACCAACAGCATGTTGATGCCCAGCATGCGGTTGGGTGAGGGGGGGCGGTCGCGCTCCGACTCCAGCTCGGATGGATGAATCCAGGCAACTTTCTTGACTAACGCTCGCATCCGTTCAGAGGGGGCTGCTTGTAATTGCTCGCGCTCCCAAGCCTCAATGCACTGCAAGGTTATGTGCGGGAGCACATAACCCTTGGGGATGACCTGCACCCCTTGCCGTATTTGCTCGATGTCCGGACGGGTCAGAATGCCTTTGTCGCCAACATTGAGCCGCCTACGGAACACTGGGATAGCCGTGCCTACTACTTGTGAATGCCGCATGCCCTGGTCGGTAACTGGCCAGGCATACAGCTCTTCGTCCAGTACGGGTGCATAGATGGCACGCGTGCCCGCAAGCCCTTCGTCCAGTAAGTCGTTTGCCCCGCGACCAAGTCGCTCGGCTGCTTCAGTTAGTGCGACGTACTCGCGTGCCTCGGCCCCAGGTTCCGGCGTACGCAAAAACTCTAGTAATTCCTTCTTGGTCCTGAGCTTTCGCTCAGGCAATTCGTCATTTTTCGTGTGGAAACATTGGCCCGCGTCTTCCATGCTATCAACCCTTGTGAGTCATCTTGTCTTGGCGGCAAGCCTACCGCATCGCAATGATCCGAATGAATCTGCGCTGCTCTCAAAAGAAGGGCTCGGTTCCATTCATCTTGAAGCGAATCACAGCATCGCTACCTGAGTGCAGGATTGGATCAACAGCCATGAGCGAACTCCATGGTTGCGGTCCTTAGGCTGCGCGGTTCAGCGACACCTCGTCGCTGTCACTCGTTGCGGCTTCGGGGGGGAAGTCGATGCCGGCCTGTTCCAGCATCCACGCCTCAATTCGCTCGTGGTGGACGCGAAGCATGTCCAGAGGGCGTACGGTGTAGTGCTTCTCAGCTGTGGCTGACGGTTTGTGGCCCATGATCTGCGCCACCACGCCGGTTGGAATCTCTAGCCATTCAGTCAGCGACTTGAATGAGCGACGCAGGCCATGCGGTGTCAGGCCCTCGATCTCGGCAGCTTTGCAAGCGGCTTGCATTCCGGCGCGTGGATCGGTGATGCGGCAGTCCTTTGCCGTCGCACTGGCGAACACAAAGGGATTCTTTTTCAGGTGAGGCAGCGCCGCGATCAAGTGGGCCGTGTAGGGGGTCAACGGAATTTTTCGCTCGCCCTCAACCTTGTCGCGGATCGTGAGTGACTTCCACCGCGAGTCGACATCCTTCCAGGTCAGATCGAGTATCTCGGTGCGCCGGGCGCCGGTCAGAAGCAAGATCTGAAGATAGGCCGACATGACGGGGGAGGGGAGATCGCGGACGGCACCGAACCATGCCGCCAACTGCTCCTTCAAAAGTACGTCGCTCTTCGCTGCGGCCTTGCCGAGGGCTTCGCGGGTGCGACGTGTCTTCGCTGGATTCGCGAGCGGTACTTGCGCCTTGTACTCCTCATGTTCGGCACACCAGTTCAAAAAAGCCTTGAAGCATCGCAGCGCGAGTCGGGCTGACGACTGCCGAGTTTTGGCTTCCTTTGCTGCCCATGCCTCGACAACGGGCGCAGTGACATCCGCCAGACGCAGACCCATGAGCGTGTGCAGCGGGCCGGCAATTGTGATGCCGCGACCGCGAGTGCCGCGCGTAGCTTTTTCGCCCCCAGTTTTGGCGAGTCTGAGGTGATCGTCATGGTGCCGGACGCCCCATATGGCCTTCCGATCTGCGAGGTAGTGAGTCCAGACCTCTCTAACGGTCAGCTCGGCCGACTTTGCCGCTGCCCGGGTTGCCTCATCCTCAGCTTGGCGTTCGGCCTTCACGATTCGTGGGTCACGGCCCTGATCGATGTCTCGTTGCATCTCCCTTGCACGTTCTCGCGCGCGTGGGATCGACCAGTCAGCCACGGCGCCAATTGTGATCCTGGGCGATTTGCCCTGGAACTCACGCTGGAAGATGTAGCTGGGCGCGCCGCGTGGTGTCGCACGAATGCCGAGCCCCGAGACGCCGTTGTCCCAGAGGAATGCTTGCGCTTTGTCGGGCGGGCAGGCGAATGCGGCCAGACGGCCTGTGGTGAAGTTGACTCGTGCCATCGTGAAGTTGATCTTCATGCCTTACATCGGCTGACGATGTAATGGTTGATGTAAGGAAATTTTAGGAATATCGATCAATTCTACTCAACACTTCAGATGCTTCGAGGGTGATTCTCCGAGGGAGAAAGCGTTGATTTTCATTGAGAAGAGCAACGTTGATCATCGTCAATCGACCTCTACATTTTCCGACTCATAATCCGTTGGTCGAGTGTTCAAGCCACTCACGGCCTACCACCATCCCCCGTATCTTCTGGATTCCGTGCTTCGCTATTTCCATGGCGTTGCACCGCAATCCATGAACGCTCTCCGCAAATCAGCGGGGCGGCTTCACCTTCTTCCCGACTTCAGTCATGTGGCCAGGCAGGCCCTGCGGCCGCCTCGGCTCGCGGCTTGCCCCGGTGCGGTCTCCAGCACAAAGGCTCGGGCGCTTGTCCGACTTTGAAACTCAGGAAAAGTAGTACTTTGGGTTAACAAAACTCAAAAGGCAGCCTCCCCGCAGGCTGAAGACCAAATAGTGCGTATCAAGAAGCCCGACAACCTTGCCGCCATCCGGGCGAAATTCGGGGTGCCAGCGCGCCGTGGCGGCGCAGTCGAAATCAATGGCCGGCGCGGTGTCATCACCGGCATGAGCGGGGATCTCGTGAAAGTGAAACTCCAGGGGACGGATGCCGGCCTGCCGTTTCATCCTCTCGAGATCACGTACCCGCAGCAGTGCTGATCGGGGGTGGCCGCAACGGTGGGCGCAAGCCTACAAGCGGGCCGGACGATGCGTGGAAAGATGAAGCTCGGGGAGTTCTGAACACCGATACCCGCAAGCGGAACCTTGTGTGGAGGATTTGCAATGCCGATGGATTTCCTGCGTCGCATCGAGGAGGCGCACTTTCCCCTCGCCGTTCTAGAAGAGGCTGACATCAATTGCGCGGCCGTGCTCGCCGCGGCGAACTTCATCGATGCGAATCTTCCGGTGCCCGGCGGCGGTTCGAAGCCCCCCGCCGTCATCCTGCGCATCACTCCGCAGGGTCGAGCAGAACTGAACCGGTTGCGAAAGCAATGCACATGAAAAAGCCGCCTCGAGGGCGGCCCGGGGCCGTTCCAGCCTTCAACCCGTACGTTCGAGCGGGATCACATCGGCGCTCAGCGAACCCGGCTGGGCGGCAATGTCCGACGCGAAGGTGAACGCCGGGCCCGCCCGGTGCTGCTTGACGTGATACATCGCCCTGTCCGCCGCGCGCAGCAGCCGGGCCAGGGTGTCGCCGTCGCCAGGGCGGCAGGCAATCCCCAGGCTCATGCCGACCGTGACGCTGCGGCCCTCGTATTCGACCGGTTGCGAGCCCGCCTCGATCATGCGGCGGGCCATGAGGCTCATGGCGTCGCGTGAGGGCGTGCCGAGCACCAGCACCGCGAACTCGTCGCCGCCCAGCCTGGCAACCACGTCGTCCTTGCGCAATTGCGCGCGAAGCCGTTGGGCGATGGCGATCAGCACCTGGTCGCCGGCCGCGTGTCCGTGCGCGTCGTTCACGCCCTTGAACCCGTCCAGGTCGAGCAGCATCAGGGCGAAAGGCTGGCCCTTGTCCAGCAGTTCCTCGCCGCGGCTCTCGAAGCCGGCGCGGCTGGCGGCGCCGGTCAGCGCGTCGGTGCCCAGGGCCTCCACCAACTGTTGCGTGCGTGCGGTGAGCGCCTGCTCGGAGCGCAGCACGAGCTGCAGCCGCGAACCCATGGCCACGGCGAACACGATCAGCTCGGCCACCAGCGCGCCCTGAGACACGTTCATCTGGTTCGGCGCCCACTCGATCCAGCCCCAGCTCGCGACCACGATCGCGCCGATGCCGCCCAGCAGCAGCGCCACGCCGAAAAAGTAGAGCACCGCCGGCCAGTAGCGCCGCCGCATCGCGATCAGCGCGCCGATCACCATCACCACGGTCGATGCAATCACCGAGATCTGCACCAGCCGGAAGGTCATCAGCGGATGTGCGCCCCAGTTGGCGTACGGAATGGCCAGCGCGAGCGCGACGGTGAAGGCCTGCACCAGCCAGTCCAGCGGCGGCGCGAAATGGCGCAGCCGCAGCAGCCGCCTGCCGAACTGCAGCTTGCAGATGGCCCACAGCGCCGGCCCCGCGGTGTAGGCGAAGCCTGCCGCCGCGGGCCAGTGGGCGAAGGGGTAGCGCAAGGCGTGGCCGTTGATGCTGCCGAGGGCCAGCACGCCGCAGGCGCAAGACAGCATGTAGAAGCCGTACAGCCCCTCGCCGAACACCTTGAACAGGACCAGCCCATACACCATCAGGCCGATCAGCACGCCGTAGGTCACGCCGTCGAACATGCGCTTGTCCTGCGTGGACTGCAGGTAGTCGGCCGGGTCCCAGACCGAAACGTCGTAGATGCGCGCGAAGGTCGATTCGACCCGGAAGTACACGTCGTAGGTGCCCGGGCCGGGCAACCGGAAGCGCCAGGCCATCTGTTCGGACGCGGCCGGGCGGCTCGCCCACGGGTAGCGCATGCCGGTGATGACCGGGGCGGCCAGCGCGTGGCCGTCTGCGTCGTAGGGGCCGTAGAAGCGCAGGTCGTGCGTCGAGACCGTCGGCACCAGCATGAGCCACTCGCGCGAGGCTTCGGCTGGGTCGGCCAGCCGCATCTGCAGCTTGAACCAGAGCACGCGGTCGGATTCCTTGCCCCGCAGCGGGTCGTCCGGGAAGGCGAACCTGGCCTCCTGCGGCGGCGTGCGCACCTGCTCGATGCCCAGCGACCGCGTCTTGTCCTCGAACACCTGCAGATGCCGCACGGCCGGCAGCCCGTTCGGCTGGTGCCGTATCAGCAGCGGCCCGCGCTGCGCGTCACCGGCCGGCTGGGCGGCGGCGACGGCTGACAGGAGCAGCGCGAGCGCGGCGGCCACCAGCAGGCGCCAGGCAAGGCGCGTATCGGCGGCGCCGCGTAGGAAGAGGCGGGACATCATGGGATGTGCTGCAGCGGAGCGGGCAAAACGGCGGATTCTCGGGGAAAAGCATGGCGCTTGTTCGCACCGGCCGGCTGCGCAGCATCACTATCTGCCTCTCTTGTGCGAGATAGTGCCAATGACCAAGGGTAAACCCTTGGTTCAATCGACCCTGATGTTGCGCGCCCGGACCAGGGCACTCACCCGGCTCGTCTCGTCCTGCACGAACCTCGCGAATGCCTCCGGCGTCGTGCCCGCGGGTTCAAGGCCGAGCTGCAGCAGCTTCTGGCGCACCGTGGGATCGTTCACCGCCGCCTGCACCGCCTTGCCGAGCTTCTGCACGATGTCGGGCGGCGTGCCCTTCGGAAGGAACACGCCGTTCCACTCGACCACGTTGTAGCCCGGCAGGCCCGACTCTCCGAGCGTCGGCGTGTCGGGCAGGGCCGTCACGCGTCGGGTGGAGCTCACGGCCAGCGCGCGCAGCTTGCCGGACTTCACATAGCCGAGGGTGGAGGCCGCGTTGCCGAAGTACGCCGACACCTGCCCGCCCATCAGGTCGGTGAGCGCGGGCGCGCCGCCCTTGTAGGGCACGTGCATCAGGTTGACCTTGGCCTGCTCGTTCAGCGCCTCGCCCGCGAGATGCGAGCCGGTGCCGCCGCCCGCCGACGCGAAGCTCAGCTTGCCGGGGTTCTTGCGCGCGAAGTCCAGGAACTCGGCCACGGTCCTGTAGGGCGCGTTCTCCGGCACCACCAGGATCTGCGGCGCAGTGGCCACCAGCGACACCGGAATGAAGTCTTTCGCCGCGTCGAAGGGCAGCTTGCGCAGCGCAGGGTTCACCGAGAACGCCGATGCGTCGTAGAGCACCGTGTAGCCATCGCCCGCCGCCTTGGCCACGTTGTCTTCGCCGATCACGCCGCCCGCGCCGGGCCTGTTGTCGATGACGATCTGCTGGCCCAGCGCCGCGCTCATCTGCTGCGCGACGATTCGTGCGGTGTTGTCGGCGCCGCCGCCGGCCGCGTAGGGCACGACCATGCGGATCGGCTTGTCTGGCCATGCCGCCCAGCCCAGCAGGGGCGCGCAGGCGGCGATGGCCGCGATCGTCTTCAGGACGCGTGTTGTCTTCTTCATGCCGATGTCTCGATGTTCTTGGTTCAGGAAAAGTCGTAGAGGCGCGCCGGGTTGTCGACCAGCACGCGGCGGCGCACGGCTTCGTCGGGCACCCATTGGTGAAGCAAGTCGAACAACTGCGCGTCGTCGGGCTTGGCGCCGCGCTCGGTGGGGTGGGGCCAGTCGCTGCCCCACACCATGCGCTCGGGCGCATGCCGCACCCAGGCCCGGGCAACGGCGGTGGTGTCGGCGTAGCCGCCTTCGGCGCCCAGCTTCGAATCGAGGTAGGCGCCGGACAGCTTGATCCAGGTGCGGCCGTTGTCCAGCAGCCGGCGCACGACCGCGAAGGCGGGGTGCGCCTGCGCATCCGGCAGCGCAAGCCGCGCGAGGTGGTCGAGGACGATGGTGCAGGGCAGCCGCTCGAGCAGGGCCGCGTGTTCGGCGATCTGGTCGGCGCTCCAGTGCAACTGCACATGCCAGCCGAGCGCGTGCACGCGGTGCGCGAGCGGCTCGACCATGGAGAAATCGGTGCTCGCGTGGGTCGGTGTGTAGAGCGTGAACCGGATGCCGCGAATGCCGCCTGCGTGCAGCCGCGCGAGTTCGTCGTCGCTCACCTCGGGACGCACGACCGCCACGCCCCGCGTACGCGAGGCGCCGAGCGCGCGAATGGCCGCGAGCGTCACGCTGTTGTCCGTGTCGTGGATGCGCGGCTGCACGACGACGGTGCGCTGCGTGCCGATGCGCCGCTGCAGCAGGCGGTAGTCGTCGGCGGTGGCGTCGTCGACCATCGCATCGGGCGGGGCATGCAGCGCGAAGCGGCGGTCGTAGACATGCATGTGCGCATCGCAGGCGCCCTCCGGCGCGTTGCTCATGGGCCGCTGCGTGCCGCTGCTGTTGGGGCAGGCGATCTCGAGGCCCATGGCTCAGCCCTGGCCGGTTCCCTTGCCGCGAGAGGCCAGCACGGCGCCAGTGTGCTGGCCCAGCGTCGGCGCCGCGAATGGCTCCGGGCCCGGGGTGCGGCCGAACTGCACGGGCCGCGTGAAGCCGCGGTAGCTGCCGAGCGTGGGGTGCGCGAACTCCGTCACCATGTCTTCCGCCAGCACCTGCGGGTTGTCGAACATATCCTCGACGGTGCGTGCGGCGGCGCAGGGCACGTCTTCGCCGAAGCGCTCTTCCCACTCCAGCGCGCTGCGTTCGGCCAGCGCCGCGCGCAGCCGGGGGACGATCTCGGCGGAATGCTGCGCGCGCTTGCGCACCGAGTCGTAGCGATCGTCGACCGCCAGCTCGGGCAGCCCGACCTTGGCGCACAGCGCCTGCCAGAAATGCGGCGTGTTGGCGGAGATGTACAGGTAGCCCTCGCGCGTCGGGTGCAGGCCGGTGATGCCGCCGGAGCGCATGTCGCGCCCCACGTCCTTGGGCTCGCCTTCGGCCCACACCATGCGGGCCGACTGCATGGTGAGCGCGGAGCGCAGCAGCGACACGCCGACATACTGGCCGACGCCGCTCTTCTCGCGCTCGTACAGGGCCGAGGCCACGCCGGCGGCCACCAGCGCGGCCGCGTAGTAGTCGACCACCGAGCCGTAGAGGATCTCGGGCGGACCGCCGCGCTGGCCCTGCAGCGCGCACATGCCGGTCATGGTCTGCAGCACCTGGTCGTAGCCGGCCTTCTCGCGCAGCGGGCCGGTCTCGCCATAGCCGGTGACCGCGCAGTAGATCAGGCGCGGGTTGAGCGCCTTCAGCTGCTCGTAGCCGATGCCCAGCCGCGGCGGCACGCTGGGCCGGAAGTTGTGCACCAGCACATCGGCCGTGCCCACCAGCGTCTTCAGCGCGGCGAGGTCGTCCGCGTTCTTCAGGTCGAGCACCACGCCGAGCTTGCTGCGGTTCACGCCGATGAAGGCGCGGCTCTCGGCTTCCAGCGTCGAGGGGTACTTGCGCAGGTTGTCGCCCGTGGGCGGCTCGATCTTGATGACCTCCGCGCCCTGGTCGGCCAGCAGCGAGCAGCCGTACGGACCCGCGATGTAGGCGCTCAGGTCGAGCACGCGCAGGCCGCTCAGCGGACCCGCGGGGCCGCTGCGCGGGGGCAGGCGCGCGTCGTTGCCGGCATCGTGGGGTGGGGCGAGGCTCATGGGTCTTCTTTCTTCTCAGTCTGCGGTGATGTTCTGTTGCCTGGCCAGCTTCTTCCAGCGCTCCACGTCGTCGGCGATCACGGTGCCGAACTGCGCCGGCGTGAGTGGCGTGGCGATCGCGCCTTCGCGCAGGAAGTTGGCCGCGATCGTGGGGCGGGCCAGGATCTGGTTGACGGCCTGGTTGAGCTTCGCGACCACGTCGCCCGGCGTGCCCGCCGGTGCCAGCAGTCCCCACCAGAGCTCGAACTCGTAGCCGGGCACCGCGGCGGACATCGGCGTGAGGTCGGGCGCGACGGGGCTCGGCTTGAGGCTGGTGATGCCGACGGCGCGCAGCTTGCCCGCGCGCACCATCGGCAGCAGCGACGGCCCGCTGGAAATCAGCAGCTGGGTCTGGTTGCCGATCAGGTCGGTCACGGCCGGGCCCATGCCCTTGTAGGGGATGTGCGCGATCTGCAAGTCACCCACCTTGGCCTTGAGCAGCTCGGTGCCGAACTGGTTGACGCTGCCCGAACCCGAGGAGGCGTAGTTGTACTGGCCCGGCTTCGCCTTGATGGCTGCGATCAGCTCCGCGGGCGTCTTCGCGGGAAACTCGTTGTTGACCGCGACGATGAACGGGCCCTTGGCAAACATCGCCACGGGCGCGAGGCCCTTCACCGGATCGAAAGGCAGCTTCGACTGCACGGCCGCATTGGTCGTCATGCTGGAGGACACTGCCACCAGCGTGTAGCCGTCGGGCGTGGCGCGCGCCACCTGCGCGGTGCCGGTGTTGCCGCTGGCGCCGGGCCGGTTGTCGATGATCACGGGCTGCTTGAGCTCGTCGTCGAGTTCCTTGGCGATCTGGCGCGCAAAGGTGTCGTTCGAGCCGCCCGCGGGGTAGGGCACGACGATGGTGATGGCCTTGGACGGATAGGCCGCCTGCTGTGCGAACGCCGTGCCGACGTGCACGCATGCAGCGGCGAATGCAATGGCTGCGAGGGCGCCTGGTCGAAGGATGGTGGGAATGCGCATGGTATGTCTTGTCTCCTGGTTCTTGTGTGTATGCGTGCCTCGCCGAGGGGAGGGCAAGGCCTGTGCGTTCAGCCGGGCAGCAGCCCGAGCCCGCGCGCGCTCTCGACGATGGCGCGTGCGCGAAGCACGAAGGGGATGTCGATCATCTTTCCATCCACCACATAGGCTCCGATGCCCTTGGCGTCCGCCTCGCGGGCCGCTTCGACCACCTTGCGCGCGTGCGCGATTTCCTCGTCGGTGGGACGGAACACTTCGTTCGCGATGGCGACCTGGCTCGGATGGATGCAGGTCTTGCCGAGGAAGCCGAGGTTGCGCGCGAGCTTCGCCTCGGCGCGAAAGCCTTCGGCATCGCGGATGTCGGCGAATGCGCTGTCGTAGGCGTAGACACCGGCTTCACCTGCGGCGATGCGCACCGCGAACATCGCCTGCTGGATCGCTTCCGGCGCACGCCGCGCAATGCCCAGCGGTTCGAACAGGTCGCCGAGGCCCAGCTGCAGCCCCTTCACGCGGGGATGCGCGAGCGCGAGCTGCGAGGCCATGCGCAGGGCGGAAGGCGTTTCGATGTTCAGCAGCAGGCCGATGGGTGTTGTCACGCCATGCGTTCGCTCGGCACGCTCGATGGCTTGTGCCGCAGCCTGCACGTGCGCCGGGCTCTCGGGCTTGGGCAGGTTGACCAGGTGCACGCCGGGCATCGCCACCGCGGCCACGTCGCGCTCGAAGTGCGGCGTGTCCATCGCGTTGACGCGCACGATCAGGGTCTTGCCATCTGCTGCCGCATCGACGCCCGCCAGCAGCTGGCGCACGCAGTCGCGCGCCTCGTCCTTGCGCGCTTCGGAGACTGCATCTTCCAGGTCTAGACAAATGCCGTCGGCGGCGCTCTCCAGCGCCTTGGCGAACAGCTCGGGGCGTGTGCCGGGAACAAAAAGCTTGCTTCTCATGCCCGCAGTGTCCGCAGTCCATGAGATTAGAAAAACACATACTTTCTATGATCAGATCATAGAAAATCTATCTTCATGGAAACCGCCTACCTGCACAGCTTTCTATTGGTGGTGGAGTCCGGCTCGATGTCGGAGGCCGCGCGCCGGCTCGACCTCACGCCCGCTGCCGTGGCCCAGCAGGTCCGCGCGCTGGAGCGCGAGCTTGGCGCGCCGCTGCTCGCGCGCGCCGGCCGCACGGTGCAACCCACGGAGGCAGGGCACCAGCTGGTGCAGCGCGGGCGCAACCTGCTCAGGGAGGTGAGCGACATCAAGGCGCTGCTCGGCAGCGATGCGGCCGGGGGCGAACTGCTGGTGGGCACCATCAACACCGCCATTCACAGCCTGCTGCCGGACATCCTGGCGCACTTCGTGAAGGCGCACCCGGGCGCCAAGGTGTTCCTGCAGTCGGGCACCACCGCCACGCTGCACAAGGCGCTGGCGCAGGGCGAGCTCGACGCGGCCGTGTGCCTCCATCCGACCTTCGCGCTGCCCAAGACCTTCGACTGGTCGTTGCTGCGTGAAGAGCCGCTGGTGCTGCTCGCGCCCAGCCGCCTGGCGCGGCGCGATCCGCACGAACTGCTGAGGACATCGCCGCTGATCCGCTACGACCGCAACCTTGGCGGCGGCAAGCAGGCCGACCGTTACCTGCGTGCCGCGGGCATCGTGCCGCAGGAGCGCTTCGAACTCAGCTCGCTGCTGGCGATCGCGATGATGGTCGACCGCGGGCTCGGCGTATCGATCGTGCCGGACATCGCATCGCCGCTGCTGGAAGGCCAGCGCATCGCCAAGATCGCGTTGCCGCTGCCGTCGGAGCCTCGGCGCTTCGGTGTGCTGTGGCTGCGCGCATCGCCGCGGCTGAGGCTGATCGAGGGCTTCGTGGACAGCGCGGGGCAGGTCAGCGGAGGCAAGAGAACTTCACGCAGAAGTGCCGCAACCGGGGACGCTCAAAAAAGCAGGCTATAATCGAGAGCTTAGCGGCTGTAGCTCAGTTGGATAGAGTACTTGGCTACGAACCAAGGGGTCGTGGGTTCAATTCCTGCCAGCCGCACCACCTGTTGAAAAGCCCGGAAGATTCGTCTTCCGGGCTTTTTTCTTTGTGGGTTCCGCCTCGTTCGCTCCGGAAAACCAAGAATCGGGTGAAAAAGGCAGGCTATAATTGCAAGCTGTGCGGCTGTAGCTCAGTTGGATAGAGTACTTGGCTACGAACCAAGGGGTCGTGGGTTCAATTCCTGCCAGCCGCACCACTACAAGGAAAGCCCGCAACGTGAGTTGCGGGCTTTTTTCATTTGGAGGATCTGCGTGAGCAAGGCATTCACCAAGGAAACCGAAACAGACGGGGACGACGACGGCGCCGATGGCGCATCGCCTCCGCTGCCCGCGGGCGGCAAGAACTACATCACCCCCGACGGCTACGCGCGGCTGCGCGACGAGCTGCTGCACCTGATGGACGAAGAGCGGCCGAAGATCGTCGAAACAGTGCATTGGGCTGCCAAGAACGGTGACCGCTCCGAGAACGGCGACTATCTCTACGGCAAGAAGCGCCTGCGCGAAATCGACCGCCGCATCCGTTTTCTTACCAAGCGTCTCGAAATCGCCGAGGTCACCGACCCGTCGGTGCATCATGGCCGGGACCAGGTCTTCTTCGGCGCCACGGTCCGCTATGCCGACGAAACCGGCGACGAGCGGAGCGTCACGATCCTCGGCATCGACGAGGCGGAAAGCGCCAAGTCGCAGGTCAGCTGGATTTCACCGATCGCGCGGGCGCTGCTGAAGGCGCGCGAGGGCGACGTGGTGAAGCTCGTGACGCCGGGCGGCGCGCACGAGGTCGAGATCCTGTCGGTGAGCTATCCGGCACCGCGCCCGGCCGCGACGTAACAACGTCACTCCGCTCCAATCAAGGCCGCTCAGGGGACGGGCACGGTCCTCGATGCCGTCAGCACCGACGCGGTCCGGCGCGCGGCGCGCAGCACCGCATCGAGATGCGCGCGGTCGCGCACCGCGATCACGAAGCGCAGGTCGGTCGAATCCTGCGGCGTTTCATCGGCCATTTCGACGTGCGTGATGTCGGCTTCGGCATCGGCCAGCGTGGCGGCGACCCGCGCCAGCACGCCCTTGTCGTTGCGCACCGTGATGACTACGCCGGTCTCGAAGGCACGCGTCGGCTCGTCGGCCCATTCCACGGCGAAGAAGCGTTCGCTGTCCTTGTGGCGCAGCCGCTGGCCCACGCCGCATTCTTCGGTGTGCACCACCAGCCCTTCGCCATGCCCGAGGTAGCCGACGATCTGGTCACCGGGAATCGGGCGGCAGCACAGCGCAAAGCGCACCGACGAGTTCTCGCTGCCGTCCAGCGTGACTGCGCCCTGCGACACGGTTTCGTGCGAAATGAAGCGCTCGCGGCTCAGCAGCAGCGCGTCGGGGCGCTCGCCCAGCTCCGACAGCATGGCCACGAGCCGCTTGGCGACGATGCTGGCAATGCGCTTGCCCAGGCCGATGTCGGTCAGCAGTTCGGCGCGGGTGCGGTTGCCGGTGAAGCGCAGCAGCTTTTCCCACAGCGCCTGGTGTTCCTCGTCGTTCTCGGGCAGCTTGCTCAGGCCTTCGGCGCGCAAGGCCTGCGCCAGCAGCTTCTCGCCCAGCCCTTCGGACTCGGCGTGCGCCAGCGTCTTGAGGTAGTGGCGGATCTTGGAGCGGGCGCGGCCCGTGCGCACGAAGCCGAGCCAGGCCGGGTTGGGCGTCGACACCGGCGCGGTGATGACCTCGACCACGTCGCCGTTCTTGAGCTCGGTGCGCAGCGGCACCTGGTCGCCGTTGATGCGCGCGGCCGAGGTGTGGTCGCCGATGTTGCTGTGGATGGCGTAGGCGAAGTCGACCACCGTGGCGCCTCGCGGCAGCGCCATGATCTGGCTCTTGGGCGTGAACACGTAGACCGCGTCGGGGAACAGGTCGACCTTGACGTGGTCCCAGAACTCGGCGGCGTCGCGGGTCTCGTCCTGGATGTCGAGCAGCGACTGCAGCCACTTGGTGCCCAGCCGGTCGTTGCTGGCCGCGTTCGGCTCGGCGGCCTTGTAGAGCCAGTGCGCGGCCACGCCGGATTCGGCCACCACATGCATGGCCTCGGTCCGCAGCTGGAATTCGACGCTCACGCCGGCCGGCCCCACGAGCGTGGTGTGCAGCGACTGGTAGCCGTTGAGCTTGGCGATCGCGATGTGGTCCTTGAACTTGCCCGGCAGCGGCTTGTACATCTGGTGCAGGATGCCCAGGCCGGTGTAGCAGGCGATCACGTTCGGCACGATCAGGCGGAAGCCGTAGATGTCGGTCACCTGGGCAAAGCTCAGGTGCTTTTCCTCCATCTTGCGGTATATGGAATAGAGCGTTTTCTCGCGACCGGCGATCCGAAGCGTCATGCCGGCGGCCGAGAAGGCGGTCTCGACCTCTTTCTGCACTTTCTGGATCAGGTCGCGGCGCCGGCCGCGTGCCTTGGCCACGGCCTTGGACAGCGTGGCGTAGCGCCACGGCTTCAGGTGCCGGAACGACAGCTCCTGCAGCTCGCGATAGGTCTGGTTCAGCCCGAGCCGGTGTGCGATGGGCGCGTAGATGTCGAGCGTTTCGCGCGAGATGCGCGCCCATTTCTCGCGCGGCGCATCGGCCAGCGTACGCATGTTGTGGGTGCGGTCCGCCAGCTTGACCAGGATGACGCGGACGTCGCGCGCCATGGCCAGCAGCATCTTGCGGAACGACTCGGCCTGGTTTTCTTCGCGCGTGTTGAACTGCAGCTTGTCGAGCTTGGTGAGACCGTCGACCAGCTCGGCCACCGGGGCACCGAAGCGCTCGATCAGCTCGGGCTTGGTGACGCCGCAATCCTCTATGGCGTCGTGGAGCAGGGCGGCCATGAGGGCCTGCGCATCAAGCTTCCACTCGGCACATTGCGCCGCCACTGCGATGGGGTGGGTGATGTACGGCTCGCCGCTGTTGCGCAACTGCCCCAGGTGGGCCTCGTCCGCGAAGCGATAGGCGCGGCGGACCAGCTCGGTGTCTTCGGGGCTCAGGTAGTCGAGCCGCGCCGTCAACGCGGCAAAGCTTGCTGCGGCCGCGTTCAGCGCCGCCGGGCTCGGCTTCGGCGTGCCTTTGGGGGCATGGGACTGATGTTTGGCTACCGCGCTCATGGCTACCACTTTAGCGTGACCGCTCCGTGGACGCGTCCGGACATAAAAAAAGCACCGCATTGCGGTGCCTTTTCGTTGCAGGGCTGCGTCAGATCAGCCCGGCACTTTCTTGAGCATTTCGAGGCCGATCTTGCCTTCGGCGATTTCGCGCAGCGCCGTGACGGCGGGCTTGTTCTTGCTCTCGATCTTGGGGGCGTGGCCCTGGCTCAGCATGCGCGCACGGTACGTGGCGGCCAGCACGAGCTGGAAGCGGTTGGGAATATTGACGAGACAGTCTTCGACGGTGATGCGGGCCATGATGAGGATCTTTCTGTCTGTGAGCGGATGAACTCGGATATCAGGGGATGTTCAGTGCGGCGAAGGTGTCGGCACGCGCACGGCGCTGTGCGGAGTACCGGAGCCGCTGAGCGTGGACGATCGCCTTGAGATCGAAAAGCGCGCGCTCAAATAACTCGTTGATTATAACGAAGTCGAATTTCCCCGCCTGCGCCATCTCCTCGGCGGCATTCTTCAGGCGGGTTTCGATCACCGCGGCGCTGTCTTCTCCGCGGCGCTCCAGGCGGGAGCGCAGTTCTTCCCAGCTGGGCGGCAGGATGAAGATCATGACCGCGTTGGCAAAAGTCTTGCGGATCTGCAGCGCGCCCTGGAAGTCGATTTCGAGGATGACGTCGGCCCCCTGGGCGATCCGCTCCTCGATGGCCTTCTTGGAAGTGCCGTACTTGTGGCCGTGCACGTGCGCCCATTCCACGAAGCCGTCGGCCGCGACCATGGCGTCGAACTCCGTCGGCGAGGCAAAAAAGTACTCGCGGCCGTGCTTTTCCTGCCCGCGCGGCGAGCGCGTGGTGTGGGAAACAGAGGGCTGGACGGCTGCGTCCAGCTCCATCAGCGCCTTGACCAGGCTCGATTTGCCGGCGCCGCTGGGCGCCGCCACCACGAAGATATTGCCGGGGTAATCCATGCTTTCGCTCGTCATTCGATGTTCTGGACCTGCTCTCGCATCTGCTCGATCAGGACCTTCATGTCCACGCCAATGCGCGTGAGCTCCAGGGCTGCCGACTTGGAGCCCAGGGTGTTGGCCTCGCGATGCAGTTCCTGGATGAGGAAGTCGAGCCGCTTGCCGATCTCGCCGCCCTTCTTGAGCAGGCGCTCGATCTCTTCGAGGTGCGAGTTCAGGCGGGTCAGCTCCTCGGCCACGTCGATGCGGATCGCGAAGGCGGTGGCTTCCGTCAGCGCGCGGTCCTGGGCGGCCTCGGGCAGGGTGCCGCCGGTGCTTTCGGTCAGGCCCATGGCCTCCTTCCAGCGCTCCAGGAAGCGGGTGCGCTGCTGTTCGACCAACTGCGGCACCAGCGGCCCGGCCTGCTGCACCAGGGTGCGCAGCTGGGCCAGGTGGGCCTCGAGCATCTTGGCCAGCCGGGCGCCTTCGCGCTGGCGGGCCGACATCAGGCCGTCGAGCGCCTTGCCGGTCACCTCTAGCAGGTCGGGGCCCCAGTCGCCGCGGGCGGCGCTGTCGCCGCCGGCCAGGCGCAGCACGTCGGCCACGCTCAGGTCGCGGGCGCCGGGCAGCCAGGCCTTGATGCTGTCCTGCACCCCGTTGAGCCGCTGGAGCAGCTTGGCGGAAGGCTCGACGACGCCTGCCTGGGCGGTGTTCTCGATGGCCGCGCGCACCTCGACCTTGCCGCGCTTGAGCTTGCCCGTGAGCAGCTCGCGCAGCGCGGTTTCATGCTGGCGCAGTTCCTCCGGCAACTTGAAGGTGAGATCGAGGAAGCGGCTGTTGACCGAGCGGATTTCGACCCCGAGCCGGCCCGCCGCGGAGGGCCGTGCTTCGGCTTCGGAGTGGCTGCCTGCGGACCCATTTTGGCCGCTGGCGTAGCCGGTCATGCTGTAAACTGGCATTGCGCCTCACTGTGGTTTTGCTTGCAAGCACCGAGGCGTCGGCACGGCGTTCGCTTGCCGCACCATCGCCTTCGGGCGAAACTCCCGGATTATGTCAAAGGTCAAGCCTTCGCCCCTGCTGCCCGATACGGTCATTGGCGGATACCGCGTTGTACGCCGGCTTTCCGCGGGTGGTTTCGGTGTCGTCTACCTGGCCATCGACCCTGCCGGACAGCAGGTCGCCATCAAGGAGTATCTGCCTTCGTCGCTCGCCACCCGGGGCCCCGACGAACTGGCGCCCCAGGTGCCGCCCGAGAAGCTATCCCTCTACCGCCTGGGGCTCAAGAGCTTCTTCGAAGAGGGCCGCTCGCTCGCTCAGATCTCGCATGCCTCGGTGGTCAGCGTGCTCAATTTCTTCCGCGAGAACGAGACCGTCTACATGGTCATGAACTACCTGGAGGGCGCCACCCTGCAGGATTTCGTGGTCACGGCGCGCGACCTGAAGAAGCAGAAGGTGTTCCGCGAATCCACCATCCGGTCGCTGTTCGACGAAATCCTGCGCGGGCTGCGCATCGTCCACCAGTACAAGATGCTGCACCTGGACATCAAGCCGGCCAACATCTTCGTGACCGACGACGACCGCGCCGTGCTGATCGACTTCGGCGCCGCGCGCGAGGTGCTCAGCAAGGAAGGCATCTTCATCCGCCCCATGTACACCCCCGGCTTCGCGGCCCCCGAGATGTACCGGCGCGACTCTTCCATGGGCCCCTGGACCGACATCTACGCCATCGGCGCCTGCATCTACGCCTGCATGCAGGGCTACCCGCCCAACGACGCCCCCCGCCGCATCGAGAAAGACCGCCTCAGCCTGTCGCTGTCGCGCCTGCGCGGCGTGTATTCCGACAACCTGATCGAGGTGGTCGAGTGGTGCATGTCGCTCGACCCCCTGTCGCGCCCGCAATCGGTCTTCGCGCTGCAGAAGGAACTCAGCCGCGAGGGCGAGCGCCGCTACACCAAGCTCACCGTGGGCGAGAAGGTGCGGCTGTCCATCGACAACATCCGCTCCTTCGACAAGAAGGGCCTGCCCAAGGCCGCCGCGCCCACCACGCGGCCCGCATGACATCACCATGAAATTTTCCGTCTTCCAGGTCAGCCGCAAGGGCGGCCGTCTCAAGAACGAAGACCGCATGGGCTATTGCTACACGCGGGAATCGGGCCTGTTCGTGCTGGCCGACGGCATGGGCGGCCATCCGGAAGGCGAAGTGGCGGCGCAGCTGGCCCTGCAGACCATCGCCGCGCTCTACCAGCGCGAAGCACGCCCGATCGTGAAAGACGTGAAGGCCTTCCTGGCCGAATCGGCCATGGCCGCGCACCAGCAGATCATGCGGTACGCCAGCCACAAGGCCATGCTCGACACGCCGCGCACCACCGTCGTCGCGGCCGTGCTGCAGGGCACCACCGCCACCTGGATGCACTGCGGCGACTCCCGCCTGTACGTGGTGCGCGACGGCCGCCTGCTGACCCGCACGCGCGACCACTCCCACGCCGAGCGCCCCAAGCCGCACGGCTCCGACGCGCCTGTCAACCGCAATCTGCTGCTGACCTGCCTCGGCTCGCCGACCACGCCGCTCTTCGACGTGTCCAGCCCGCTGCAGCTGCAGCGCGGCGACCGCCTCATGCTGTGCTCCGACGGCGTGTGGGGCGTGCTCGACGACGCGCTCATCGTGCACACGCTTTCCTCCGGCAAGCCCGTGTCCGACGCCGCCCCCGACCTCGCCGAAATGGCGCTGCGCAAGGGCGGCGCCCACAGCGACAACGTCACGCTCATCGCCCTCGAATGGGAAATGCCCGACAGCACGGGCGACGACCGTAGCGGCGTGTCCACCGAAACCATAGAAGACGGCGTGTTCGCCTCCACCATCCAGGCCGGCATGCCGTCGGACAACGAGATCGACGACCTCGACGAAGACGCCATCGAGCGCTCCATCGCCGAGATCAACGAAGCCATTCGCCGCTCGGCCGCCCGCAAGACCTGAGCGCGCCGTTCGTTCCTTTTTTCCTCTTTCGAGTCTCAAACAATGACTGCTTTCACACGAAGCGGCGGCCGCGCCGCCGACCAGCTGCGCCCGGTGCGCATCACCCGCGGCTTCACCATCCACGCCGAAGGCTCGGTGCTGATCGAGTTCGGCCAGACCCGCGTGCTGTGCACCGCCTCGGTCGAAGAAAAAGTGCCGCCGCACAAGAAGGGCAGCGGCGAAGGCTGGGTCACGGCCGAATACGGCATGCTGCCGCGCGCCACCCACACCCGCAGCAGCCGCGAGGCCGCCAAGGGCAAGCAGACCGGCCGCACGCAGGAAATCCAGCGCCTCATCGGCCGCTCGATGCGCGCGGTGTTCGACCTGGCCGCCCTGGGCGAGCGCACCATCCACCTCGACTGCGACGTGCTGCAGGCCGACGGCGGCACGCGCACCGCGGCCATCACCGGCGCCTTCGTGGCCGCGCAGGACGCGGTCAACAAGCTCATCGCCGCCGGCACGCTGGCCGCATCGCCCATCAAGGGCCACGTGGCCGCCATCTCGGTGGGCATCGTCGAAGGCACGCCGCTGCTCGACCTCGAATACACCGAAGACTCCGCCTGCGACACCGACATGAACGTCGTCATGACCGGCGCCGGCCACTTCGTCGAAGTGCAGGGCACCGCCGAAGGCGTGGCCTTCACCCGCGACGAAATGAACAGCCTGCTCGGCCTTGCCGAAAAGGGCATCGGCGAACTCGTGACCCTGCAGAAGCAGGCGCTGCTCGCCGCCAATTGACCACCTCCAGCTACTGGCACCTGCCTTCAAGGCGGGCGCCACAGCCACTTTGACTTTCTATGAAACTGGTTCTGGCTTCCAACAACGCAGGCAAGCTCGCCGAACTCCAGCAACTGTTCGCGGAACTGGCCGTCACGCTCGTGCCCCAATCGGCGCTGGGCGTGGGCGAGGCTGAAGAACCCTTCCGCACCTTCGTCGAGAACGCGCTGACCAAGGCGCGCCACGCCAGCGCCGCCACCGGCCTGCCTGCCATCGCAGACGACGCCGGCCTGTGCGTCGACGCCTTCGGCGGCCTGCCGGGCGTCGACACCGCCTACTACGCCACCCAGTTCGGCTACGCCAAGGGCGACGCCAACAACGTGAAGGCGCTGCTCGAACAGATGAGCGGTGTCGTCAACCGGCGCGCCGCGCTCGTCAGCACGCTGGTCGCGCTGCGCAGCCACGACGACCCCGAGCCGCTCATCGCCGTGGGCCGCGTCGTCGGCGAGATCGCGCCAGAGCCCGTGGGCGAGAACGGCTTCGGCTTCGACCCCGTGATGTACCTGCCGAGCTTCGGCAAGACCTTTGCCCAATTGACGCCCGAGATCAAGAACGCCAACAGCCACCGTGGCCGCGCGGCGCAGGCCATGCTGGCCCTGATGCGCGAACGCTGGCTGCCCGCGTAATGGCCACCGTCTTCCCGATCCAGCCGGCGCAGCCCACGGGCGCGCCGCAGGCCAACGACGTGCTGCACTGGATGCGGCCCGGCCCGCTGCAGCTCAGCGCGCTGCCGCCGCTGTCGCTCTACATCCACCTGCCGTGGTGCCTGCGCAAGTGCCCGTACTGCGACTTCAATTCGCACGAATGGCGCGCCGCCAGCGAGGCCGACATCGACGGCATTCCCGAGCAGGCGTACATCGACGCGCTCGTGGCCGACCTCGACGCGGCGCTGCCCCTCATCTGGGGGCGCACCGTGCACACCATCTTCATCGGCGGCGGCACGCCGAGCCTGTTCTCGCCACAAGCCATCGACCGCCTGCTGGGCGACGTGCGCGCGCGGCTGAAGCTCGCGCCCGACTGCGAGATCACGCTCGAGGCCAACCCCGGCACCTTCGAACGCAACCGCTTCCGTGCGTTCCGCGCCGCGGGCGTCATGCGCCTGTCGGTGGGCGTGCAGAGCTTCAACGACGAGCACCTGAAGGCGCTGGGCCGCGTGCACGACCGCGCACAAGCCATTGCCGCAGTCGAAGAGGCCGCGAGCGCCTTCGACACCTTCAACCTCGACCTGATGTACGCCCTGCCGGGCCAGACGCTCGAGGGCCTGGAAGCGGACCTTTCGCAAGCCCTGTCGCTCGCGCCGCCGCACCTGTCGGTGTACCACCTGACCATCGAGCCAAACACCTGGTTCGCCAAGTTTCCGCCGACGCTGCCCGAGGACGACATCGCCTACGAGATGCTCGACCGCATCACCGAACGCACCAGCGCCGTCGGCATGACGCGCTACGAAGTGTCGGCCTATGCGCGCGAAGGCCATGCCTGCGGGCACAACCGCAACTACTGGGAGTTTGGCGACTACCTTGGCATAGGAGCAGGCGCGCACAGCAAGCTGAGCTTTGCGCACCGCATCGTGCGCCAGGTGCGCTACCGCGAGCCGCGGCTGTACATGGAGAACGCGCGCGCCGGCGCCGCCGTGTCGCAGAGCGACGAAGTGGCGCTGGCCGACCTGCCGTTCGAGTTCATGCTCAATGCGCTGCGGCTGAAGGCCGGCTTCACGCTGCCCCAGTTCAGCGAACGCACGGGGCTCGCGATGACTGCCATCCAGCGCGGTTTGGAAGAAGCCGAACGCAAGGGGCTCCTGGCGCGCGACCTGTTCCGCGTGTGGCCCACGGAACGCGGGCTGGACTTTCTGAGCGATCTGCAGGCGATGTTCCTGCCGGACGGAGAGTAGGGCGCCGCCGTCGGCTTAAAATCTGCGGTTCCGGAGAGTTGGGTGAGTGGTTTAAACCAGCAGTCTTGAAAACTGCCGACGTGAAAGCGTCCGTGAGTTCGAATCTCACACTCTCCGCCAGCATCGATCTCCGGCAGCTTTTGAAAGTCCCGCGCATTCCCTGCGACAGGACTTTTCCATTTGGCAAATTCGTCCTCGCTGCAGCATCTCCGCGCCTACGCGGCTCCCAGCGCCGTATCGATGGCCTGCAACAACCTGTCCGCATTCACCGGCTTGAACAAGACCGGCACGCCTGAATCGCGCACGCGCTGAAGGCGTTCCGGCGCGGTCTCGCCAGTGATAAGAAGCAGCGGCATCGGCTTGCCGTTGCGCCGATGCAGGCGCAGGCCCGCTTCGAGTCCGCTGCCGCCGTCGGCCAGTCGGAAGTCACACAACAGCAGTTCGAACGGCCGCCCATCGGATTCCGCCTGAGCCAGAGCCATGGCCGCCGCGCGTTCGTCGACGACCGCCTGGACATCGAATGCGTGCGCGCGCAGCAACGCGCTCATTGCGCTGCGGATTTCGGCTTCGTCGTCGATGAGCAGTACGCGCCGAGGCATAGCGCGTGATGGAGGCTGGGCCGGCAGCTGCCGCATCGACTCTTCCTGCTGACGCGTGGCCGGCACGTGGCTGATTGGCGTGCCGGCTGGCCGGCGCGTTGCAGACACATACACACGAAAGCGCGTGCCGCGACCGACCTGCGACTGCACTTCGACGGGATGATGCAGAAGCCGCGATAGCCGTTGCACGATGGACAACCCGATGCCAAGGCCGCGTGCACGGTCGCGTTCCGAGTTGTTGATCTGATAGAACTCCTCGAAGATGCGCTCCAGTTGTTCGGGCGCCATACCGATGCCCGTGTCGCGCACTTCGATCCACACGCGCTCGCCTCGCGAACGCACGCGGACGACGACGCCGCCGCGCGGCGTGTATTTGAGCGCGTTGTCCACCAGGTTCGAGAGCATCCTTTGCAGCAGCAGCTGGTCGCTGTGTACCCACACACCGCCAGCACGTACGCGCAATTGCAGACCTGCCTGCTCGGCGCGGGCCAGGAACACGTGATTGAGCGACACCAGGAGTGCGTCGAGCGCAATGGGCTGGATGTCCGGCGTGATCACGCCTGCGTCGAGACGCGAGACGTCGAGCATGGTGTCCAGCGAGTGGCCGAGCGCATTGACCGAGCGCATGAGCCGCTCCGCGTTCTGACTTTCGGGATGGTCATGGAGCGCCTTCTGGAGCGCCGCCCCGAACAGCGCGATGGCGTGCAGGGGTTGGCGCAGATCGTGGCTGGCCGCGGCAAGGAAGCGCGTCTTCTCCGCGCTGGCGCGTTCGGTCGCCGCAATCTGCTCGCCAAGGCGGGTCGCGAGCGACTCGTTCTCGAAGCGCAGAATCAGCGCGTCGGTCAATTGCTTGTTCTGCAGGACGCCGCGGCGCAGGGCAAACAGCAGATACGCACTGCCTACCGCAGCCAAGAACAGGTTGATTCCGTCGCTGTGCCAGAGCAACGCACCGATCAGCCCTCCCATCATCGGAATGCCATAGCCGAACAGCGAGGCGGTCATGGGCCACAAGGATTGCATGGCCAGGCCGCAGCCGACCATGATCAGTATGGCCATGAGGGCCGTGACTTGCGGGTTCTGCGTCGAAACGAAAAACCAGGGCACGGGTGCGGTGGCCGCTCCGATCAGAGTCATCTGGAACGTGTGCCTGCGCGCCCAACGTGGACCGTCAGCCAGCGGTACGCCGGCATCCCAGCGCGGCGACAACAGCACGTACAAATTCGCGCAGGCGAGCATCGCCACGAAAGGCAGCACCAACGGCAACTTCAAATAGAAGTACCCCATCGCTCCGCCGATGAAGGTAAAGCAAAGGTGGCCGCAAACGCCGGCCATGCGCGCCGCGTAGACGGAAGAAAGATGCTCGCGCAGAACACGCAGGTCGTTGGGGGTGTCGATGGTGGGGGTGTTCAATGGGAGGCCGGCGGATCGTGCGACGTTGCACCGATTCTGCATGTGAGGCTTGTTGCGCGTATCCGCCTGGTGGTCACACTCTCCGCAGGTCACGGATGCTTTTTGCGTTTTGGGCTGCTCTCGTTCCTCCCGATCTCTTCCCGATCGCTCCCTGGGTCTATCTAGCGTCTAGCAGTCCTATCGCCCGCCAGGTGCAACCAGAGCAATCCGAAGCGTCTGCAGCGTAAGGTCCGCTGCTCTGATCCGCCGTTGCAATTCTTCGTTGACCACCCGCACAAGCGCACTGAGTTCAGTACGCGTCGTGCAGATTTCCTCCGTGTCATTCGAGTGCTGCGAGGCAATCAGCTTTTCGAGGCCTGTGTAAGCACTCTGTAGTTCGTGCAATGCGTCGACCTCATCGCACGCTTGCAGCGTGAGTGACTCAGCAGAAGTTTCAGAAAACGAGGGGACGCGAGCGGATGCAGCCATGTTTGGCTCCCTGGGTTCGGTTTGCTACAACCACCGCACCCAACGCCAATTGGAGGCGGCAGCTCGAACAGGTTGGCGTACCGGGAACCCGCTTGCGCGAACCGGCGAGCCTCGCGGCTCCCTGCTCGAGCCGCCAAAAACTGGAGGCACGAACGCGAAAGCCGCAGATCTCTGCGGAGAAGTCTGCGGCTTGCGTCGCAGCGGGTTACTCGGGACGCCAATCCCGATCACGCCTTTTTGGGGCATGACGGGGCGGAGTATATCCACGCATCCCCGCTGCCAGACGCAAACGCCGTGTGCCGCCTCACATGCTCACAGCGGATCCAGCGACCCATCGTCAATCTGCTGCGCCTGCTGCGAGCCCTGCCGCGAACGCGCCCTCTGCACCAGCAGCCCGATAAGCAGCGCCGCCGCCGCAGAACCCGCCAGCGCCCCCGAGCTGCCCAGCAACTGCGCAAGACTGTCCACAGTCTCGACGCTGACCTGCTGCGCGTGATGCACCAGCGCCACCATGTCGGCGGCGTGCACGTTCTGCAAATCGTCGATGCGCACGTTCAGGTCCTGCCCCGCGCTGCGGAAGCGGATCTTCGCGAAGATGCCGTTGGCAATCGCCACGAGAGAGAGCACGCCCAGCGGGCGCAGCAATGTCTCCACGAGGCGGCGGCGGTCGTCGGTGGGGGCGGACTCGTACACCTGCGCCACCAGCGCGGGGATCGCCGTGTCGTCGGACGTGGGTTCGGGGAATCGAGATGCGGCCGTGCGGCCTGTGGGTTGCGATGGATTGGAGGCCATGGCGTCGTCTTCCTTTGCGTGCCGGACCCTGCATGTTCTTCCCGCAGCCGAGCCGTTTTGATGAACGGGCCGTAAAGCTGCGTTGAATTTACGAAACCGCTGGTGGCGCAAAGGTGTCGGCGGGCGAGAAGGATTAGCCCGGCACTAGCGCCGGGCCTTCTCGCTCATTCGATCCTGAAGACGAACTCCTGCGTCGCCACAACCTCGGCATCGCCCGTGGTCTGGCATTCGTAGCGCATCATCGCCGAGCGCACTGCCGACTGGTAGACCTTGGGCCCGGAGAGAAAGCGCACCTCCGTCACGTGCCCGCCCTTGATGCGCACCTCGGCCTTGACGACACCGCTGATGCCTTCGTCCAGCGCCTTGCGCGGCATCTCGGGCTTCACCTGCCTGGGGCATGCCACCGCGATGTCGGTGGACGCGGCTTGCGGCGGTGCGGGAGGCGCGGGCGGTGCCGGCGGCGCGGCGGGCGGTGGCGCCACCGGCTCGGTGCTCTGCACCGCGGTGATGGCGGGCGCGGTGCTCGGCGGTGGCGTTACCGCCGGCGGCGGCACGTAGGCCGGGCGTGGCGGCGGCGGTGCCTTCGGCGTTTCCTGCCGGATGATCTTCTTCGGTGGAGGCGGCGGGGGAGGGGGCGGCGGTGGCGGCACCTTCACCTCCGTGATGATGGTCGCGTCCATCGGCTTCTTGATCATCTCGATGGTCTTGCGCGCCAGGCCCGAGACCAGCGCGTAGCCCACCAGCACGTGGAACAGCACCATCACGCCGATGCCCACGGGGCCGAAGCGGGACTTGGGGTCGAAGTCGTTGGCGCGGCTCATGGCACGAACTGCTCCGAGCCCATGATGCCCAGCTTGGTCAGGCCCGATCGCTGGGCAGAGGCCATCACGCCGGCCACCACGTCGTAGCGGGCCTGCTTGTCGGGGCGCAGGTGCACTTCGGGCTGCACGGGTTGCGCCGCGAGTTGCTCGAAGCGCCGCTCGACTTCGGACAGCTCGGCCACGGCCTCGCCGTTCCACAGCACGGTGCTGCGCTCGTCGATGTCCACGCGCAGCACCTCGGGCTTGATGTCGCTGGGCGGCGGGTTGCCGTTGGGCATGTTCAGGTTCACCGCGTGCAGCTGTATCGGGATGGTGATGATGAGCATGATCAGCAGCACCAGCATCACGTCGATCAGCGGCGTGGTGTTGATGTCCATCATGGGCTCGTCGGTGGGGGTGCCGCTGCGGCGCCCCTGTTTTTCTTTTCGCATGGCTGTGTGTTCTCAGTTGCGCGCGGGCGGCTCGGTGATGAAGCCGACCTTGACGATGCCGGCCGACTGGCACGCGTAGATGATCTTTCCCACCGGCTCGTACACCGAGTGCCAGTCGCCGCGGATGTGCACCTCGGGCTGCGGGTTGAGGGCGGCCACTTTCTTCAGCCGCTCGGCCAGGTTGTTCACGTCGCGCACCGGCGTGTCGTACCAGTAGATGCGCCCGGCCGTGTCCACCGACAGCACGATGGTGTCGGGCTTGCTCTCGCGCACCTCGTTGCGCTGCTTCGGCACCTCCACGGGCACCGAGTAATTGACCACCGGGATGGTGATGAGGAAGATGATCAGCAGCACCAGCATCACGTCGACCAGCGGCGTGGTGTTGATGGCCGCAATGGCCTGTTCCTCGTCGCCGCCGCCGGATGGGATGTTCATCGCCATGGTGTGGCTCGCTTCGCGTGCGGTGGTGGCGCGGTGCTCAGGCGGTGGCCCGGCCCGACAGGATCACGGAGTGCAGCTCGCCGCTGAATTCGCGCACGTCGTCCATCACGGTGATGTTGCGGCGCAGGAGCCAGTTGTAGCCCAGCACCGCGGGCACTGCCACGGCCAGGCCGATGGCGGTCATGATGAGCGACTCGCCCACGGGGCCGGCCACCTTGTCGATCGACGCCTGGCCCGCAATGCCGATGGCGGTGAGCGCGTGGTAGATGCCCCAGACGGTGCCGAACAGGCCCACGAAAGGCGCGGTGGAGCCCACGGTGGCCAGCAGCGACATGCCGTTGCTCAGGCGCCGGTTCACGCGTTCGGTGGCGCGGTGGATGCACAGGTCGACGAAGTCGGCAAAGTCGACCTTGCCGCGCAGGCCGTCATGCTTGCGCGTGGCATGCACGCCCGCATCGGCGATGAAGCGGAAGGGGCTGCCCTCGGCGAGCTTGGCGGTGCCGGCCTGCACGCTGCCCTCGTTCCAGAACTCGTTGTCGACTTCCTTCGCTTGCCGGCCCATGCGCATCTGCTCGAGCAGCTTGGTGACGATGACGTACCAGCTGCCCATCGACATGATCGCGAGGATGGCCAGCACGGCCTTGGCCACCAGGTCGCTCTGCGCCCAGAGCGCTCCGATGCCGTAGGGGTTGTCGACCTTGGTGGCCGCTGCCGCCGGCACCGCGGCCGGTGCCGCGGGGGCAGCAGTGGCTGTGGGCGCAACGGCGGGCGAGGGTTCCGGCGCGGCCTGGGCGTTGGCGGCGTTCGGCGCGGCGGTCAGGCAAAGCGCCAGGGCGAGCGGAGCGGCCACGGCCATCAGCTTCGCGAAAAAGGTCTTCATCATGAGTGACTCCAAAAAACAAAACGGAGGGCGATGCGGGCGCGCGGTCAGGCCGCACGCCAGCCGAGGGCCTTGCCCCACACGGCGTACACGCTCGCACTGCTGCCGCGCACGACGTGGTAGCGGTCGTAGGGGGCCGCGGTCATGCAGGCGTGATGCGGAAGAATGCGCACGCGGCTGCCGATGGGCAGTGCCTCGAACATGGCCTGCAGGTCGTCGTCGCCATCGCCTTCGATAGCGATCAGGCCGTGCTCCTGGTGCAGCTCGGCCACGCGCAGGCCGGGCAACGGCGTGGTGCCGTCCGCGCGGCACACCAGCCCGAAGCCCAGGCCGCCACGGAACTCGGCTGCCGACTCGTCCTTCGACAGCGCGAGCGCGCCGGCGTCGATGAGCACGCGGCGCGAGCGCGGGTTGTGGCCGATCACCGTGGCCAGCACCGACAGCGCGATGTCCTCGATGCCGCAGATGCCGCGCGCGGCCTGGTCCAGGTCGAAGAAGGTGTAGACGCCGGGGCGCATTTCGGTGACGCCGTCCAGCCGCTCGGCGCACACCGCGGTCGGCGTGGCGCCCACGCTGACCACATCCACCGTGAAGCCGGCCGCGCGCAGGCACTCGGCGGCACGCACCGCGCCTGCGCGCTCGGCCTCGGCGATGGCGCGGATCGAATCCAGCCCCTCTGCGTGGTAGCTGTGGCCGGCGTGGGTGAGCACGCCGGCCAGCGTCAGCGATTCGCTGCGTTGCACTTCGGCCGCGATGGCGAGCAGCGTCTCTTCATCGTCCGGCGATACACCGCCGCGGCCGCCGCCGGTGTCGACCTCGATCAGCAGTCCGAAGCTAGCGCCCAGGGCGCGCGCACGCGCGGCCACCGCCCGCACCGCGCCAACGCAGTCCGCGAGCAGGTTCACGCGGGCGCCGTGCATGCGCTGCACGCGATGCAGTGCGTCGATCTTGCCGGCGCTGATGCCTACCGCGTAGGTCAGGTCCAGGAAGCCGTAGCGCGCGAAGTAGTCGGCCTCGGCCACGGTGGACACGGTGATGGCGCCGCTGTGCCCGCGTGTGGCCAGGCGCGCCACCTCGGCCGACTTGGAAGTCTTCAGGTGCGGGCGCAGCGCCACGCCGTGCCGCGCCGCGCGCTGCGCCATCGCATCGCAGTTGCGTTCGAGGACGGTGCTGTCGAGCAGCAGTGCCGGCGTGTTCAGCTCGGCAAGCGCCGTGTGCGACAGCTGCGTCATCGGGCGCATCCGAGCTCCGCCATGACCCAGTCGACTTCTTCGGCAATGCGGTTCACGAAAGGCGGCAGCACCACCAGCGTCATGTGCTCGGCGCCTTCCATGCGATGCAGGCGGCTTCGCTTCGACAGCGCCGCATGCGCCTCCTGGTACTCGGGCCAGCGCCGCTGCACTTCGGCGCCTTCCTCGGCACCCGGCGGCAGCTTCTGCATGACCGTGGCCGACAGCACCGACAGCGGCCTCGTGCCCAGGTCCGGCGACGCACCGGCCTGCCGCGCGACGTGCTGGAGGCCTTCATGCTCTCTCACCATCGTGTCGATGGTTTCGGGCGTGTAGTTCGCGGCCATCTGCCGCAGCACATGGGGCATGTCGGCAAAGATGGCCTGGACCGGCGCGAACTCCGGCGGCGGCAGGCCGCCGGCCTGGAACTCGGCGCGCTTCCTGCGCTCCGGCGCCAACGTTTCCGCCGGCAGGCCCTTGAAAACTTCGAACTGCTCCGGATGGCTGGCGTCGAGCATCACCACGCCGGCCACCTGCTCCGGATACAGGCCGGTGTAGATGCGGTTCAGCAGGCCGCCGAGCGAATGGCCGATCAGCACGATCGGGCCGGTCACGCCGGCCGCGGCCAGCAGCGCATGCAGATGCTGCGCGTTGCGCTTGCCGTCGAAGGGCGCGTCGTCGGCCTCGCTCCAGCCCATGCCGGCGCGGTCGTAGCTGATCACCGGGTACTTGGCCGACAGCGCCTTCTGCAGGCGTGCGTAGACAGGCGAGGCGCAGCCGCCGCCGGCTTCGAGCACCAGCGTGGGATGCGAAGCGCTGGCCGGCGCGGGGCCGCTGCGCTGCAGGTGCATCCGGCGGCCGTCGACGATGTACAGCTCGCCGGGCGCGGGCATGCCGCGCCCGTCCACCGACGACGGCAGTGCACCGGCGCCACCGCGCTTCGGCTCTTCCACGCGCGGCCAGTAGTCGAGGTCGCGCACGCGGTACGGCAGGTTGGCGAAGTCGGTGCTCAGCGCGGCCGGTGTCGACACGTACAGCACCGACTTGGCGATCGGCCCGAACTCCGCATGAAAGTGCTGCGCCGACTTCACCACCACCAGCTTCTTGGCCGCCAGGTCGATGCCCAGGCCCGTGAAGAGGTCGGAGCCGATGACCTGGTTGCGCTTGCTGATGAGCACGATGTCCACGCCGTTCGCGGCCTGCACCCACACGCACGGGCCCATGGGCGTGTGGTTGCCGGGCACGAGGCCGCGTTGCGAATGCGCTTCCCGCACGGCCTTGACGGTCACGTGCAGGTCGATCGGGTCGCCCGAGGCCGGGCCGCACTTGCCGCCCAGCCGCAGCTCGAAACTGGCGCCGACGCCCGCGTCGCGGCACAGCTGCACCGCGCCCAGGTCCCAGACGCCGCCGAAGGCCACGTTGCCAATGCCGCGCTCGAGCAGCGCACGCAGCACGAAGGTGCTGTCGCTGGTGGCGCCGCCGCCGGCGTTGTCGGCGGTGTCGGCAATCACCACCGGGCCGCCTTGCGTGGCCATGGCGCGCTCCAGCGTCTCGTCGATGGAAAGCGAAGGCACGCCGGTCTGGTGGCGCAGCGCCCAGAACTCGCGGCCCAGTTCATCGGCCAGCCTGGCCGCCAGCGCGGGGTCGTTGTCCGTCACCACCCACAGCTTGGCGCCGGACTCGGGCACGTCGGCCCAAGGGAAGCCATGGCCCAGCGATACCGACAGCACGCCGGGCAGCTTCTCGCAGGCTTCCATGCGGCGCACGAAGCCGGCCATGGGTTCGCGCGTGGTGTGCCACTTGCCCACCATGCGGCAGTCGTGCACGGCGGTGACCGGCTGCACGCGGCCCCGCGCGGTGTCCACCACGATGCGGACCAGCTCCTGCAGGCGGTCCAGCGCGTCGGTGTGCGGATATTCCTTGTAGCAGATGATCACGTCCGACTCGGTCAGCATCTGCTGCGTGAAGTGGCAGTGCAGGTCGAGCGACACGCCGATGGTCACCTTCGGGCCGACGATGGCGCGCACCCGCGAGATCAGGTCGCCTTCGCAGTCGTCGTAGCCGTCGGCCACCATGGCGCCGTGCAGCACCAGGATCACGCCGTCCACCGGGCCGGCCTTGCGAAGGTCGTCCAGTATCTCGTCGCGCAGGCTTTCGTACACGGGGCGCACGGTGCGGCCCAGCGGCTGCGCGAAGGCCAGCAGGCTCTCGACCAGCTCGTGGCCTTCGGCGGCCAGCTGCTTGCGCACTTCCACCGCGAACATGCCGTAGCCGGATGCGTCGCGCGTGCTGGAGTCGCCGTGGAAGATGCCGTATTCCTCGAAGCTGCCCAGCCCGGTGGGCGCGGAGACGAAGGTGTTAGTTTCGGTGGCGAAGAGGGTGGTGAAGAACTTCATGCGCGTGGCTCCTGGCGTGCGAGTTGGATGTTGCGGGTGCGCAGGGTGCTCAGCCGCAGTCCCGTGACCCGGCCTTCCTTGCGCGCCACGGTGAGGACCGATTTGCCCATCTGGCCCAGCACCGGGTCGGTCGAGACGAGCGTCATCACGTCGGCCGACAGCGGCGTCAGCGCGCAGGCGTGCTGGCCGTGGCGGCCATGCACCGTGAGCAGCAGCCTGCCGCCCGCGAGCGCCACCTGCGCGGTGGCGTCCAGGTCGGCGCTGGTGTAGTCGCCGCACAGCTGTTCGGCCAGCGTGGCGAGCTCGGGCGCGGCCGCTGCAATGCGCTCGAAGCGGCGCGGCTGGCCGCCTTCGTGCAGCACCAGCGTGTCGGGCGCGCGTTGCGGATCGATGTCGCTGGCGTCGAGCACGAGGTCGTTGAGCGGCAGGTCCTGCAGGCCCAGCCACAGCTTGCCTTCGCCCTGGTGCATCGGCCTTGCGTCGCCGGCCTGCCACGACATGCACAGCCTGCCCGAGACATCTGAAAAGCCCATCACGCTGCCGGTGGACGGCTCGTGGTAGTTCTGGCCGACGAGCGCGGGGAACGCACTGGCCTGCGGACGCACTTCAGGCGGCTGCAGCGCGTCGCCCAGCAACAGCTCGACCACCTTGAGGGCCAGCGGCGACGGCGCCACCGGGGCGCCGTTCACCATGACGATGATGTCCAGCCCGTGGCTGGGCACGCTGAGCATCTGCGACTGGGCGCCGAGCACGGCACCGGCGTGGTGGACGATCTCGACCCCGCGGTAGGGATGGCGCGCGAGCCCGAAGCCGTAGCTCACCTTCGAGCCCGACGACAGCGTGGTGGGTTCCGACAGCATGGCCCAGCTCTGCGGGCTGCCGACGATCTTCTCGCTGCTGCGCATGTGCGCGAGCCAGCGCAGCATGTCGTCCACCGTCGACACCAGCGAGCCGCCGCCGTCGAGCTCGCACGGGTACAGGCCGCGTTGCCATCCGCCGCGCGGCGACGCGATGTAGAGGCCGGCCAGGCCGGGAACCACGTCGAGATCGGTCGCGACCGATGCGGTGTCGGTCATGCCCAGCGGCCCGAACAGGCGCGCCTTCAGGAAGTCGCCGTAGCTCAGTCCGCTCACGCGCTCGATGATCTTCGCCAGCAGGAAGTAGCCGCCGTTGCTGTAGACCATCTGCGTGCCGGGCTCGAAGTTCAGCTCGCTCTGGCGGACCATCGCGGGCAGCCCCGGGCCGGGCTGCGTGAAGGTGAGGCCGTGCGCCATGGCCCACAGCTCGTCGTGGGCGCGCCAGCCGCCCGTGTGGGTCATCAGGTGGCGCAGCGTGGGGCCGTTGGCGCTCAGCCGAGGCATCTCGGGCAGGTGCTTGTGCACCGCGTCGTCGATGTCGAGCAGGCCGTCTTCCGCCAGCAGCAGGATGGCCATTGCCGTGAAGTGCTTGCTGGTGGAGGCGATGCGCATGCGCGTGGCCGGCGTGTTGGCCACGCCCATTTCCAGGCTGGCCATGCCGACGGCGCGGCGGTACAGCAGGCGGCCGTTGCGCGCGATGCCGATGACCATGCCGGGCGCGTCGCTGCGGCTGAAAGGCGCCACCAGGGCGTCGATGGCGGCCAGCGCTGCGGCCTCCGCGGCGGCTGGCGAAGATGGGGTGTCAGGCAATGAAGGCGAGGGTTGTTGTGGCATGGAAGGACGACGAAAGAGGGAGGGAGGAAAGAAGAGAACCGGGCAGGCTCAGGTGGGCCGCGCCGCACGCATCAGGCGCACGAACGGGCCTTCGGTGGCGCGCAGCACCATGGCGCCCATGACGCCGCCGATCAAGGTCGTGGCGACGATGGCCACCGCCAGCCCGTTGGGCACTGACTTGAGGGCGTCCGACAACATGCCGACCACCAGCGGCCCCACCACGCCGAACGGCAGGCCGGCCACGGAGAGCAGCGCGATGGTGCGGGCGCGCAGGTGCGGCGGCGCCGCGTCCTGCAGCACGTTGGGCAGCAGCACCGCACCGCTGATGAGGGGCACGACCAGCAGCGCCAGCAGCGTGAAGGCGTCGGTGGCCGAGCGCGTGAACAGCAGCAGCGACGACAGCAGCGCGGCCGTGAGGTTGCCCAGCATGATGATGCGCAGCGCGGCCGCCGGCCCCATGCGGGGCTGCACGTAGCGCATCGCCGCCACGCCCAGCAGGCCGCCGATCACCGTGCCGCACAGAAAGGCGATGCCCATGCCTTGTCCCATCTGCGCCGGGGTGACGCCGTACTGGCGCGCCGCCATGATCGGCAGCCAGGTGCCGATGGAGCTCATGCCGATGCTCGCCAGGCCAGCGCCGATCACCAAGCCCGCGAATGTGCGCCAGTGCTGGCGCAGGTGGTCGCGGAAGCTGATGGTGCTGATGGCATCGTCAACATCGTCGGCAGCGGCTGCGGGCATGGCGCCAGCCGCTGGAGAAACGGGCTGCGCGCCCCCGCGCCGGGTGCGGCGGATCGACAGCACCAGCAGCGTCACCGGGATGCCGGCGGAGGCCATCACGAAGAAGGTCAGCCGCCATGCCTCCAGCTGCTGCATCGATGCGGGCAGCCAGTGCCGCAGGTCGTCCGTCAGGTGCACCACGGTGCCGCCCAGCAGGGCGCCCAATGCGCTGCCGAAGATGGCCGACAGCGCGAACACCGCGTTGGCCAGCACCCGCTGCGCGCGCGGGAACAGGTCGGGGATCATGCTGTTGGTGATGGGTCCGAGGCCCGCTTCGCCCACGCCCAGGCCGATGGACGCGATGAACAGCACGCCGTAGTCCATGGCGGTGCCGCGCATGGCCGTGGCGGCGCTCCACAGCAGCACGCAGGCGGCCAGCACCACGCGCCTGTCGTAGCGGTCGCTGAGCCAGCCCAGGGGCAGCGTGGCGATGCCGGTGAACAGCACGATGCCCGCGCCCTGCAGCAGCCCCAGCTGCGTGTCGGAGAGCGACAGCGCAATGCGCATCGGCTCCGTCAGCAGCGTGAGGATGACCTTGTCGATCGAGCCCAGAACGGTCGCGATGACCAGCACCGCCAGCGCGTACCAGGCGCTGGCCGGCGCTTTTCGAGCCGTTCCGGGCGCGGCGGCGCTCGCCGCATCCGGCGGCAACGCGGCCGCCAGCGGATTGATGCTCGACATCTCAGAAGGGAACGTTGACGGCCAGGCCGACGGTGCGCGAAGGCGCCAGTGCCGCCTGCACCAGGTTCGGGTTCGCCGCCAGGCCGGTGTCGATCGACAGGAAGCCGCGCTTGTTCGTCAGGTTGCGCACATAGGCCGAGAGGCTGAAGCGCTGGAAGTCGATGCCCGCCTGCAGGTCGACCAATGTGTACGCCGGCATCTTGATGCTCGGAATGGTCGAGCTGCCGGCGTAGCCCGCGTCGCGCTTGCCGGTGTAGCGTGCGCTGACGCCGAAGTAGGCCGGGTGCTCGGCAATGCTGAAGTTGCGCGTCACGCCCAGCGTGGTCGCGAAGCGCGGGGTCTGGGGCAGGCGGGTGCCCGCCTTGGCGTCCAGGCCCTTGGCGTCTTCGGTGAGGCGTGCGTCGATGAGCGCGGCGTTGGCTGTGAAGCGCCATTCCTTGCTGGGCTTCCAGGCGAGCGTGAGCTCACCGCCCTTGACGCGGGCGCCGCCGGCGTTGGTGACGAACACGAAGCCGCCGCTCCTGGTGGGCTGCTGCACGTCGCGCCATTCGATGTCGTAGAGCGCGGCTTCCAGCGACAGCTTGCGGTCCAGCAGGTCGGCCTTGTAGCCGAGCTCGTAGCTCCACAGCGAGTCCGACTTGTACATCGGCTGCACGATCCTGCGGTCGGTGTCGGCCTTCAGCACGTTCGGGCCGCCGGGGCGGTAGCCGCTGGCTGCACGGAAGTAGACGTTGCTGGTCTCCGACAGCGTGTACTTGGCCGCGGCGAGGTAGGTGGTGGGGCTTTCCGAAGAAGTGCCGCTGGCGTTGGCATCGACCGGCCCGACCAGCGTGCCCGACTGCTTGCTGGCGTAGCGCTGGTTGTTGCGCGCCAGCCGCATGCCGCCGGTGAACGACAGCGCGGGCGTCGCGTTCCAGGTGACGTCGCCATAGAAGGCCTCCTCGCGGTAGCGCGAAGACTGCGTCGACGCGAGGAAGGTCTTGCTGCCCAGCCCGCCGTTGAGGTTCGCGCTGAGGGTGCCGTCGTTGGCGCCGCGTTCGCGGTTCAGGTAGATGCCGGCGAGCCACTCGATGGTGGTGCCGGAGCGCGAGGTCAGGCGGAACTCCTGGCTCACGCGGTGCTGCTCCACGGCGCTGGCCAGCGGCGCCGAGGCGGCCGACAGGCGCAGCGCGGCGAGCGCCGGCGCATAGAGGGCGGTGAGGTCGACGGAGTTGGTGATCTTCACGTCCTGCGCGGAGGTGATCGAGTTCAGGCGCGCCCAGCCGAAGTCGTACTCCACGTCCAGGCCGAACAGCTGCGTCTTGTTGGTGTAGGGCTCGCGGGACGACAGCTGGCGCGTGCGGTCGAGGCCCCACGGGCGAAAGGTGCGCCTGTCGATGTCCTCGAAGCCCAGGCCCTGGCGCTTCACGTCCTGCACGGTGCCCGTCAGGCGCACCGTGAGTTCCCTGGTGGGCGTCAGCAGCACCGAGACCCGGCCGCCGTCGGTATGGCCGCGGTCGACGTTGCGGCCCCGCGCCGGGCCGGACGCGTCATAGCTGCCGCCGAGCTGGTCGGTGAAGGCGGCGAAGCGCACGGCGGCCACGTCTTCCTTCAGCGGCACGTTGAGCACCGCACCGGTCGTGAAGCCCGGGCCGCCGCCCTGCGTCCACGAGGTGCCGAATTTCACGGAGCCCGCGAACTCCATCGTGTCGGGCTGGTTGGTCACGTACTTGAGCACGCCGCTCATGGCGCCGGCACCGTACAGCGTGCCCTGCGGGCCGCGCAGCACCTCGATGTGGTTCAGGTCGAGCATGCCCATGTCCAGCGGCGTGAAGCCGGCGAGCGCGCCGGACGAGCTCAGCCCCGTGGCCACGTCGTCCACATACACGCCGACAGTGGCAATGCCCTGCACCGGGCCGGTGGTCAGCCCGCGCATGGTCAGGATGCCGCCCACGCTGCCGCTGCTCGTCATGTTCACGCCCGGCTGCTCGGCCACGTAATCGGCGAGGTTCTTGGCGCCGGCGCGCTCCAGCGTCTCGGCCTTCATCACGTTGACCTGCATCGGCACCTCGCGCACCGGCTCGCGGCGGCGCGTGGCCGTGACGGTGACGCTGTCGAGCGACTGGGGCTCGTCGGTGGTCGGCTTCGCCACGACGGGCGCGGCGGTGTAGATCACGATCGCGCCGTCGTCGCCGCGGCGCGTGAGCAGCGGCGTGCCTTCGAGAATGCGCGAGAGCGCCTCCTGCGGTGGCAGCGCGCCCTTCACGCCGCGCGTGACCATGCCCTCCACGTCGTCGACCTTGTAGAGCAGCTGCACGCCGCCCTGCGCGATGTAGGCGTCGAGCGCCGCCTTCAGGTCGCCGGCACCCACGTCGAAGACCTGCTGCGCCTGGACCTGCGGCTGTGCCTGCGCCATCGCGGGCAGCCCTGTCATCAGTGCGCACGTGCCGCCGATGACCCAGTGGCGGATCGCCACCGGAAGGCCCGCCGGCCTGCTTGTTTTCTGCTGCTTCTTCTTCTTGGAGGGCAGGCTTGCGGCTTGCTCGATTCGGGTCATGGGTGTCGGTCTCCAGTGTGGCTTTGTTCGGTATTCACTGAGACGAATGCCCGGTCACATTCCGGTAATAAGCTAGTTTGAAATTCTTGTTTCGTTGCCGCTTTCCTGCACCGAAAGGCCGAAGCCCTGCTTCAGCAGTGCCACGAAGCCGCCCATGTTGTTGGCATCGAAGCTGCCGCCGATGCGGATGCGCGCGAGCGCGGGATCGGCGATCACCAGCTTGCGCGTGTTGTAGCGGTTGAACTGCGCGGCCGCGTCGCCCAGCGAGGTCTGGTCGAACACCAGCTTGCCCTTGCGCCAGCTCAGTTCGTCGTCGATCTGCTTCGGCGCCTTCGAGATCACCAGCACGTTGTTCGCGCTGGCAACGGCCGCCTGGTTGCGCACGAGCACGGTGGGCTCGCCGCTCTTCGCGCTCTTGTCGGTGCCGCGCTCGTTGCTGGCCGATGCGATCTGCACGCGGCCTTCCTCGACCACCACGTTCACCTGTTCGCCGTCGCGCCGCACCACGAAGCGCGTGCCCAGCACGGTGATGCGGCGGTCGGCGGCGATCACCACGAAGGGGTGCGCCTTGTCGTGCGCGATGTCGAAGTAGGCCTCGCCGTCTTCGAGCCACACCTTGCGTCCGCTGGCATTCACGACAGTGCGCAGGTGGGTGGCGGTGTTCAGCGTGAGCACCGAGCCGTCGGGCAGCGAGACCGACTGGCGCGCGCCCACGGCGGTGGCGTAGTGCTCGCTCTGCCAGTCCTGCGTGTACTTCCACCCGAGCCAGCTGCAGCCGGCGGCCGCGATCAGCATGCTGGCTGCAATGCGCTGCGTGGAAAAACGCGGCAGCTGAAACGCGCGGTGCACGGGAGCGCTCGGGCGCGTCGGCGCGGGTGTCGGCAGCGGTATGGGGATGACCCCGGGCGCCGCCGCGGCCGCAGGTGCCGCCGGCGCGCGCAAGGCGCCGAGCCGGTCGGCGCGCTCCCAGACGCTGGACAGGCGCAGCCACGCGATGCGGTGCGCGACGGACTCGGCAATCCAGGCGTCGAGCTGCTGCTGGTCGGTGTCGGTCCAGCTGCCGCTGTCGCGGCGCGCCAGCCAGTCGGCGGCCGCGGATTCGATGCGTTCGGCTTCGGTCATGGTGAAAGCTTCTTTTCGTTCTGTGCCCGGCCGAAAGCCTTGGTGTCGAGCTGCACGCCGCTGGAGAGCATGGCGTCCGCGAGCGCGCGCACGCCGCGCGACACCTGCCGCTCGACCGTGTCCTCGGTGATGCCGAGCAAGATGGCGACGTCGCGCTGCGGCAGGCCGTCGATCTTGCGCAGCTCCACCACGCGGCGGCACTTGGGCGGCAGGGCGTCGAGCGCCGTCTGCAGCAGCCGCAGCTCGCCGCGGCCCGCGGCATGGCGCTCGGGCGTGAGCTCGTCGGCCGAGAAGTCGAGCGCGTCGAGGTCGGCAATGATTTCGATCGACACGATCTGCGCACGCCGTGCGCGGTCGATCAACAGGTTGCGGGCCGTGGCGAAGACAAAGGGCTTCACCAGTTCGGGCACGGCTTTGGCGGCGGATTCGTAGATGCGCACGTAGACATCCTGGCGCAGGTCGGGTACTTCGGCTTCGTCGCGCCAGTTGCGGCGAAGGAAACGCGTGAGCGCCGCCTCCATCGGCAGCACTTCGCTGACGAACCAGTTGTCCAAGTCACTGAGAACCAAAAAAGCGCTCCTGGAAAAATGGCCGGATGGGGATACGGCGCGTCGCCGGGAATGGCGACACACACTGAGACGAACGGCCAGAAGATTTCCGGTAACGCGCGATGCGGCGCGAATTCTAGGAGCACTGAAATGGGGCGCGGCGTTACCGGAAAGCGCGCGCGCGCTCGTCTCATGGGAGTACGAGAAAAAACAGCTCGCTGGAAATACAAAGACATGAATCGAATCGGGAGGCAGAACCCCATCCTTCGCGCCGCAATGGCCAGGCGGCACCTCGCCGTCGGCCTGGGATGCGCACTGATCGGGGGCCTCGCATGGGCCAACGCGCGGGACTTCGACGTCGGCGGCGGCGAACTGCGGCCCGCGCTGGACGTCTACATCGCGCAGTCGGGCGTGCAGCTGATCTACAAGATGGAAGACGTGAAGGGCCTGTCGACGCGCGGGGTCAAGGGCAGGATCGCGCCCGACGCGGCGCTGGAACGCCTGCTGGACGGCACGCGGCTGCGCATACGACGGGGGCAGGACGGGGCGATGGTGCTGATCGCGCCGGCCCCCACCGCGGCTGCGGCGGCCGGCGCAGCAGAAAAGAAGCAGTGACGGCGTAACTTTCGCGCGGGAGCGACCGAACTACGCTGCATGGGCGCGGATGCGCATACATGCCGATGCCGCGTATTCAAGGGTCATCACTCCAGGGATTTGCCATGAACCACCACGGACGCCGTTTCGTTCTCAAGGCCGGCTCATCGACGCTCGGCCTGGCGCTTTTCAATGGCCTTGGCTGGAGCGCCGGTCTGGCGCATGCCGCCGAACCCGGAAAGTTCGCCATCACCCGCACCGATGCCGAGTGGCGCAAGCTGCTCACGCCCAACCAGTACGCCGTGCTGCGCCAGGAAGGCACCGAGCGGCCCTACTCGAGCCCGCTGAACGACGAGCACCGCGAAGGCCGCTTCGCCTGCGCGGGCTGCTCGCTCGAGGCTTTCTCGTCGAAGACCAAGTTCGACAGCAGGACCGGCTGGCCCAGCTTCTGGCAGCCGCTGCCCGATGTCGTCGGCCAGAAGGTCGACACCACCGCCGGCATGACGCGCACCGAGGTGCATTGCAGCCGCTGCGGCGGCCACCTGGGCCATGTGTTCGACGACGGACCCAAGCCGACCGGCCTGCGCTACTGCATGAACGGCGTGGCCATGAAGTTCAACCCGGGCGCTGCCTGATCGCTTCATCGCTTCATCGCTTGATCGCCTGAACGCCTGAACGCCTGAACGCCTGAACGGCCCGCCCCATGCTTCTGTTCGCCGTCGCCTATCTCGGCGGGGTGCTGACCATCCTCAGCCCCTGCATTCTTCCGGTGCTTCCCTTCGTGTTCGCGCGCGGCGACCGGCCTTTTCTCAAGGGCGGCCTGCCGCTGCTGCTCGGCATGGCGCTCACCTTCGCCGGCGTGGCGTCGCTGGCTGCGGTGGGCGGTGGCTGGGCGGTGGAGGCCAACCAGTACGGGCGGATGGCAGCGATCGTGCTGATGGCGCTGTTCGGCGTCACGCTTCTTTTTCCGCAACTGGCGCAGCGGCTCGCTCGGCCGCTGGTGAACTGGGGCGAGCGGCTGTCGGCAACGGCCGGCGGCAACGGCAGCGCGGGGCGAGGCGGGCGCTCGTCCTTCGTCGCATCGGTACTGCTGGGCGTGGCCACGGGACTGCTGTGGGCGCCTTGCGCCGGGCCGATCCTCGGCCTGGTGCTGACCGGCGCGGCACTGGGCGGTGCGAGCGCGCAGACCTCGCTGCTCCTGCTGGCCTATGCGGCAGGCGCGGCGACTTCACTGGCGTGTGCGCTGCTGGTCGGCGGGCGCCTGTTCAGGGCCATGAAGAAATCGCTGGGCGCGGGCGAATGGATCCGCCGCGGCATCGGCGCGGCGCTGCTGTGCGGCGTGGTGGCCATCGCCCTGGGGCTGGACACCGGCGTGCTCGCGCAACTGTCGGTGTCGGGCACCTCGTCGGTGGAGCAGAGGCTGATCGACATGGTGCGCCCGAAGAAGCCCGGCCCGCCGGTCGGGTTTCAGCCGGTGCCCACGAGCCACCGGCCTGACGACGGGCAAAGCGCCGCCGGCGCGCCGTTCACCAAGACCTGTTCTTCGTCGAGCCGCGAGGCAGCCGAAGGATCGACGTCGAAGGCGATCTGAAGCGCCTTGCCCACGAGCGCGTCTTCGATCGGCAGCTCCCACGTCAGGAACACCAGCGTGCAATCGCGTTCGGGCGCGAAGTCGGCCGCATCGAAACCCTTGCTGCCACCGCGCGGAATCACGGCATGCGGCTGGCCGGTATCGAAGACCACCGCCGTGCCGCGCACCAGCGGAATCCGAACGTCCGCACAGGGAAAGTGCAGGTCGAGACCCTTGTCTTCGCTCATGAAGAGATTGCAGAAGGCCGCGCCGCCGTATTGCGCGCCGTCGTGGTGATACCGCGCGCCGCGGCAAGCCATGAGGGCAACCTCGCTCGCGGCGAGCACGCCGGGCAGTCCGAGTGCCTCCGTCCAGTCCGTCGCGGCCTGCACGCATTGCCGGTAGTCCGGCCAGCGCGTGCGTGCGCGCGCCAGCGGCAATTGCTCGACGTCGCCGGGCTCCAGCGCAAGCTGCGTGGAGATCTCGCGTTCCCAGTCCGCGGTCAGGCGCGCGGGAGGCATGGGCACGTCGAGCGTGCCCGTCAGCACCAGGTCGCTCACGCTGCGGCTGCGCATGGCGCCGCCGCTGCGGTAGCAGGCAGTCAGGCGGTCTCGTGCGCTGCGTGGCGACTGGGCGGTGGACATCGGGGCAGTGTAGTGACGCCGGCTACTCGCCAACCACCCGCCGCACCGTCAGCAGCGCGCTGCGCAAGCTCGGCAGTCCCACGGAGCCCAGCGCCAGCCGCAGCGCATGCGGCACGTGCTTCGACGTGGCGAAGGGCTCGGCCGTCGACACCGAGATGCCTTCGCGCATCAGCGCCGCCGAAACGTGGTCGGCGCGCGTTTCCTCGGGCAAGGGTAGCCACACGAAGTACGACGACGGATGGCGCACGAAGCGCATGCCCGCGAGCGTTTCGTCGACGATGGCCTGGCGCACCGCGGCGTCGTGCCGCTTTTCAGACTCGAGCCGCTCGACGGTGCCGTCTTCCAGCCATGCGCAGGCAATGGCCGTGGTCACGCCGGGCGTGCACCAGGTCGTGGCCCGGATGGCGCGTTCGATCTTCGGCACCCAGGCCTGCGGCGCCACGACGAAGCCCACCCGCAGCCCGGTCGCCACGTTCTTCGACAGGCCCGAGACGTACACGGTCGACTCGGGCAGCAGCGCGGCCAGCGGTGGCGGCGGCATGTCTTGCGGATCGTCGGCCAGGAAGGCGTAGGCCGCGTCCTCGATGACGAGCAGGCCGTGCCTGCGGGCGATGCTTGCCAGCCGGCGCCGGCGGCTCGTGCTCATCACCCAGCCCAGCGGGTTGTGCAGCGTCGGCATCGCATAGATGGCACGCACGCGGCGGCGCGCGCACAGGCGCTCCAGCGCGTCGAGGTCGGGGCCTGCGCCCGATGCCGGGATGGGGGCCAGCTCCAGCCGGTGCGCCTCGGCCAGCACCTTGAAGCCGGGATAGGTGAGGGCATCGACCGCCACCACGTCGCCGGGCTGCAGCAGCGCCATGGCCGTGACCGCGAGGCCGTGCTGCGCGCCGTCGACCAGCAGCACGCGCGACGGGTCGAGCGCGTCGAGCCCGCGTGACGCGAGATGCCGCGCGACACAGGCGCGCTCGTGCATGCGGCCGCCGTGCGGCGCGTAGCGCAGCATCGCGTCGAGCTCGCCGCCGGCGGCCAGCTGCCGCAGCGCGCCGCGCAGCAGTTCGGCCTGCCCGGGCAGCGAGGGGTAGTTGAAGTTCAGGTCGACCTGGCCCGCCGCCACGGCCTGCTGGTCGATGCCCTTGTCGCGGGGAATGGTCGCTTCGCGCACGAAGGTGCCGCGGCCGACCTCGCCGCTGACCAGGCCCATGGCTTCGAGTTCGGCGTAGACGCGCGACGCCGTCACCAGCGCGAGGCCGTGGCGCTCGGCCAGCCGCCGGTGCGTGGGCAGGCGGGTGCCGGGCTTCAACCGGCCCGCGCGGATCTCGGCGGCGAGTTCATCGACCAGTTGCTTGTAGCGGGCTTCGGCCATCGGTGCGATGTATGCATGACAATTTTTTGATTGTATTGATCGTCTTGCCTACGATGGACGGACCCGCTTTCCCGCACACACAAGAACGCCATGCACATCGCCATCCTCACCTTCGACGGCTTCAACGAACTCGACTCGCTCATCGCGCTGGGCGTGCTCAACCGGATCAGGAAGCCCGGCTGGCGCGTGACGCTCTGCTGCCCGACGCCGGAGGTCACTTCGATGAACGGCGTCACCGTGCGCGCGCAGTCGCTGCTCGAGGAGGCGCGCTCGGCGCAGGCGGTGGTGGTCGGCAGCGGCGTGCGCACGCGCGAGGTGGTCGAGAGCGCGGAGCTGATGGAGCGCCTGGCGCTGGACCCGGGCCGCCAGCTCATCGCGGCGCAGTGCTCGGGCACCCTGATCCTTGCCAAGCTGGGCCTGCTGGGCAGCGTGCCGGCCTGTACCGACCTGACCACCAAGCCGTGGGTGCAGGCGGCCGGCGTCGAAGTGCTGAACCAGCCCTTCTTTGCCAGCGGCAATGTCGCGACGGCGGGCGGCTGCTTCGCGTCGCCCTACCTGGCCGCGTGGATCATCGCGCGCGCCGAGGGGCGGGAGGCCGCCGAGGCGGCGCTGCACTACGTGGCGCCGGTGGGCGAGAAAGAGGCCTACGTGGCCAATGCCTTCAGGTACATCGCGCCGTATCTGCCGCAAAAATGACGACGCGGGCCTTCATTTTTTCGGCACGCTGCCGATAAGCCTCTGGTCGACACACAAAGGACGGAGGAAAACATGGTTGCAGCCATTGGAGCGACGACTCCCGCGAGCGGCGGTGGGAATGACGTGAACGCCCAGATCGCAAGGATCCAGCGGCAGATCACCGACACGCAGAAGAAGATCGCGGAAACGCAGGGCGAATTGATCGAGGCGCCCACTGACGAAGCGCGCAAGGCGATCCAGATGCAGCTCCAGTCGATGGCCGCGCAGGTCCTCATGCTGCAGCAGCAGATCAACATGCTGCGGACCTCGCAGGTCCAGAAGGAGGCGCTGGAATCGGTCTCCAACGCGGTGGACGGCGCCAAGAAGAGCGGCGGCATCCGCACCAATGCCGAAGGCGTTCCCATCGGCGGCACGGTGGACGTGCAGGCCTGAGCCCGCCGCTGCCTTCAGCTGCCGCCGCCGGCCTCCCGCTCTGGCCAGCGGTGGCGCGTGCCGCCCGAGCGCCGGTCGGCCTTTTCCATGACCACGCCCTGCGCGCTCAGTTCATTGCCGCGCTGCTCCAGGTGCCGCAGGCACTGGAGAAAGATCTCCAGGTGAGCGGGCGTGATGCCCTCGAGCAGTTCGGTGTTGAGCCCCGCGATGCGCGGGAACAGCTTGCCGTACAGCTGCTCGCCAGAGGCGCTCAGGCGTACGTGAACCTCGCGCCGGTCCTCGGCATCCTGCCGGCGCACCACCAGTTTCTTCTCGACGAGGCTGCGCAGCCCGCGCGAGGTACGCACCCGGTCCAGGTGCAGGTGCGCGGCCAGCGCGGACGATGTCATCTCGCCGCGCTGCGCGAGCGTGCCGATCATTCCCCACTCGCGCCGCGTGATGCCGAAGCCGCCCTCGACCATGCGGGTCGCCATGCCGCTGCTGGTGCGCATGGCGCGCGACAACCTGTAGAGCAGCAGGTCGTCCAGGGAGCGCGGCTCGCGCAACGAACCCGCGTCGGGAAAGGCTTGCATACGGATGGGTTAAGGGTACTGGGCGTTGTGTGGTCCACCGGCCTCGAAAGCAGGTGATGGATTAGATCAACTGTTTGTTACCTGCGTATAAATCGCTCACAAATTTTCACAAACAGCGATCAGGAACGGCAGGCGATTTTCGCCACGACGGCATCGCGCATGACCGCTCACGACCACCGCTCTCAGGAAACCCCCATGGTTGCATTCTTTTCCAGGCGCAGGCTCTTGACGTGGGGCCTCGGGCTCGCCGCCTGCATTTCCGGTGCCCAGGTCCAGGCGCAGCAGGCGCTGGACGGCCCGTTGACCCTGGTGGTCGGCTACGCGGCCGGCGGCACCACGGACCGCATCGCGCGCCTGGTTGCGGAGCGGCTGGGCGCCAAGCTCGGCGTGGCCGTGACGGTCGAGAACAAGCCGGGCGAGGGCGGACGGCTGGCGGCCAAGGAAGTGCGGCGCACGCCGGCGGGGCAGAACGTACTGATGCTCGGCAACCCCGCCGTGATGGTGGTCGCGCCGCTGGTCATCAAGGACGTGGGCTACGACCCCGACAAGGACTTCGTGCCGGTCTCGCAGGTCAGCAGCTACGACTTCGCGCTGGCCGTGGGCCAGAAGCTGCAGCTCGACCGCGCCATGTTCCTGGTCGGCCGGCTCTGGGCGCATCCGGAAGAGGCCGTGTTCGGCGTGCCCGCGACCGGCAGCCTGCCTCACTTCTTCGGCCTGATGGTGGGCGACGCGCTGAGCGTGCAGCCGCAGATCAAGGGCTATGGCGGATCGGCGCCGTTGTCGGCCGACCTGATCGGCGGCACGCTGCCGATCGCCATCGACACGCTGGATTCGCTCTACGCGCAGCACCTGGCCGGCAAGATCCGCATCCTGGCGGTGTCGGGCAAGAAGCGCGCGAGCTTTGCGCCAGCGATCCCGACCTTCCGCGAGGCCGGCATGAAGATCGACGCCGACGGCTGGAACACCTTCTTTGCGCCCAGCACCATGTCACCGGCCAAGGTGCAGCTGGTGGCCGGCGCCATCCGCGAAGCGATGCGCGACCCGGGGCTGCAGAAGGCGGCCGAGGCGGCCTACATCACGCCCGTGGTCAGTTCGACGGCCGAGACCGCGCAGATGCTCAAGACCTACAGGCAGCAGTGGGAGCCGGTGGTGCGCCGCTCGGGCTTCTCGCCCTGAGGGCGGGCTGTCAGTGCGAAGCGACGTAGACAGATGAGGGCAACGGGTCGGGCAGCGCGAACGCCTTGCGCATGCGCTCCGCTTCTTCGGCGGGGCCGCGTCCGAACATGCGCTTGAATTCGCGGCTGAACTGCGACGCGCTCTCGTAGCCGACTTGCGAACCGGCCACGGCTGCAGTCACCTCGCTGCGGGCCATGATCAGCCGTGCCTGATGCAGCCGCGTCGACTTGAGGTACTGCATGGGCGAAGTGGCCGTGACCGTCTTGAAGTGCGCATGGAACGACTGCGGGCTCATGCCGGCCTCGCCGGCCAGTTGACCGATGTCGAGCGCTTCCGCAAAAGAGGCGTGGATCTTCCGGATGGCTTTCGCGATCTTGCCGAACTGTCCTTGCCGCGTGAGCGCATTGCGCATCGAGGCGCCCTGCTCGCCGGTGAGCACGCGAAAGTAGATCTCGCGCACCAGCGCCGGACCGAGCACCACTGCTTCCAAAGGGACGCGCATGACTTCGAGAAAGCGCAGCACCGACTGAGCGAGCATGGCGTCCATCGGCGTGGACATCAGGCCCCGGGGTGCGGCCTGCGCCGCCAGCCCCTGTTCGTCGAGTTGGAGCATGAGTTCGGCGGCCACGCTGAAGTCGAGCCGGAAATAGATGGCCAGCAAAGGTTCTTCGGCGGTGGCGTCCGTTTCCATCGAGAACGGCACCGGCACCGACACTGCCAGGTAGTGCTGTGCGTCGTACAGATACACCTCGTCGCCGAGAAAGCCGCGCTTGCGGCCCTGGCAGACGATCACGATGCCGGGGTCATACAGCACCGGCGCGCGGCTCAAGGGGCGGTTCGAGCGCAGGAAGCGCACATCGGGCAGGGCGGTGAGGTTGTAGCCTTCCGTCGGCGCGAGGGAGCCGAGCAGTTCGACCATGCGTGCCTGCATGGCCGATGGCGGGAGCGCAGGCGCGGTCATCGTGGGTGGGGGGCGGGGTGTTCGATGCGGCCAATTTGCCAGATCGGGCCGCCTCTTTCCAGCGGGCTGGAGTTTCAGGCAAGCAACTCAGCGAGACGGCATTCCTGTTGCAGGCCCCGTTTCATAGCATGAGGCATCCATTTCTCAAGGAGCCCACATGGCTGCATCTTCCTCCAGGACATTCCTCATCACCGGCGTCAGCTCCGGCTTTGGTGACGCCTTCGCGCGGGCTGCGCTCGCGGACGGCCACGTCGTCGTCGGCACCGTGCGAGGCGAGGCTGCGCGCGGCGCCTTCGAAGCACTCGCCCCCGGCCGCGCCCATGCCGTGATGCTCGACGTGACCGATTTCGACGCCATCGAGCCGGTTGTAGCCGCCGTCATGCAACGGGTCGGGCCTATCGACGTACTCGTGAACAACGCTGGCTACGGCCACGAGGGCACGCTCGAGGAATCCGGCCTCGATGCGATGCGTCGCCAGTTCGACGTCAACGTCTTCGGCGCCGTAGCCATGACCAAGGCCGTCCTGCCGTCAATGCGCGAGCGCCGCAGCGGGCATATCGTCAACATCACTTCGATGGGCGGCTTCATCACGATGCCCGGCATCGCGTATTACTGCGGCAGCAAGTTCGCGCTCGAAGGTATTTCGGAAGTGCTGGCCAAGGAAGTCGCAGGCTTCGGCGTGAAAGTGACCGCGGTTGCGCCAGGCTCCTTTCGCACCGAGTGGGCCGGGCGTTCGATGGTGCGCACGGAACGCACGCTGCCCGACTACGACGCGCTGTTCGAACCGATCCGCAAGGCGCGCCAGGAGAAAGACGGCAAGCAGGCGGGCGACCCCGCCAAAGCCGCGCAAGCCTTGTTGCGCATCGTGGCCGACAAGAACCCGCCAGTGCATCTGTTGCTCGGCAGGGACGCGCTCCGGTTGGTACGGGACAAGCTGGCGGTCATGTCGAGCGAGATCGATGCGTGGGAACCGCTGTCGGCCTCGACGGACCACGACTGACGGCAGGCATCGCGCTTGGCCGCACAATGGCTGCCTACGCAGCAAACATTGTCCAGCGGAGGGCGTGTGCCTATCGAGACAGTTCTCATCGACGCCGACGGCGTGATCCAGTACGCGCCGGAGGATTGGTCTCTGGCGTTCGCTCGCTGCCTGGCCTGTGGCGATCCAGCGCTCGAGCAGCAGTTCACGAAAGACATCTACGCGGCCGAGACCGCATGTCTTTCTCGACATGACGGCTTCGACGAAGCGCTTCTCGATGTGCTGAAGTCCTGGGATCGCGTGGCGCACAAGCCGTCCATTCTCCAAGCCATGCTGTCCATCCTGCCGCACACCGATGTGCAGGAAGCAATAAGCGCTGTGAGGTCGAGCGGAAAGCGGTGCTACATCGCCAGCAACCAGCAGGCCCTGCGTGCGAGGTTCATGTCGACCGAACTGGGCTATGCGTCGATGTTCGATGGAGAGTTGTACTCATGCGCGCTGGGTGCCGCGAAACCCAGCATGCTTTACTTCGAGCGAGCATTGAAGGCGGTTGGCGCCGATGCAAGCACGACGCTGTTCATCGACGACAGGCTCGAGAATGTGGAAGGAGCCCGCCGGGCCGGGCTGCACGCCTTCCTGTACGACGGGCGCAGTGGAGCCGCCGTGCTGAAGTCCCATCTGCGCAAGTTCGGTGTCTTGGCGCCACAGTGAGCGCCAGCCCTGAGACGCGTCAGCGCGTCGCAACGATGAAGAGCCGCGGAAACGGCAGCAGCACGCTGCCGTCCTTCAGCGCCGGATAGGCCTTCGCGACGGCTGCCAGGTAGCTCGCGAGAAAGCCGGCCTGCTGCGCCGCATCGAGCAGCGCAAGGTAAGGCCGCAGCGCCGAGCCCTTGAACCATTCCACGACTGCCGGCGCGCCACCTGCCAGTGGGTGGTAGTAGGTGGTGCGCCACACGTCCACGCGGCTGCAATGCGGTTGCAGCATCTCGTAGTAGTCGATGGCGCCGTGCCGTGCCGGGTGGCGCACGTCGCCGATGCGGTCGGCCCAGCGCGGGTCTTTCGCTGTTTCGCGGGCGAGGCGGTGCGCGGGTTCTTCGAGGTTGTCGGGCGTCTGGATCGCGAGGTTGCCGCCGGGCGCGAGCTGCTGCGCCAGCCGGGGGTAGAGCGTGGCGTGGTCGGGCAGCCATTGCAGCGAGGCGTTGGCCAGGATCACGTCGACCGGCTGCGCGGGCCGCCAGGTGGCGATGTCGGCCACCTCGAAGTTCACGCCGGGCATGCGCTTGCGTGCGGCCTGGATCATGTCGTCGGAGCTGTCCATGCCGCTGACCAGCGCGCCGGGAAAGCGCTGCGCCAGCACTTCGGTGGAGTTGCCGGGGCCGCAGCCCAGGTCGACGGCGCTGCGCACTTCGCGCTGCGGCAGGGCGGCCAAGAGGTCGCGCACGGGGCGGGTGCGTTCTTCTTCGAAGGCCGAATATTGCTTGGCTGACCAGGTCATCGCGGGGTTCCTTTGCTGTTCTGGCGGCGAGTTTGCCGAGCAGGGAGCGCTACGTAAAATAAATTTATTCTGGCCATTGATTCATAAATCTGATGAAGATCGACATCCTCGGCATCCAGGCTTTCGTGGCCATTGCCGACGAAGGCAGCTTCCAGGCAGCGGCCGGCGCGCTCAACGTCACGCAGACCGCCATCACGCAGCGGCTGCGCAAGCTCGAGGAATTCCTGGGCGTGGCGCTGGTGGAGCGCACCACGCGCTCGGTGGCGCTCACCACCATCGGGCGCGACTTCGTTCCGCGCGCGCGGCGGCTGCTGGTGGAACTGGCCGATTCGCTGCTCGAGATCCGCGAGACCGGCAGGGCGGAGCGCGGCGACGTTTCGATCGCCTGCGTGCCCACGGCGGGCGTGCAGTTCCTGCCGCGCATCATGCAGGCCTATTCGGCCAGGCATCCGCACAACCGCATCAAGATACTGGACCACTCGTCATCGGCGGTGGCGAATGCGGTGCTGCACCGCGAGGTCGAGTTCGGCATCGGCATGGCGGGTGCGCACGCGCCCGAGCTGCAGAGCGTGCCGCTGATCGACGACGAATACGTGCTCATCTGCCACGAGGCGCATCCGCTGGCGCAGCGCAAGCGCATCGCCTGGCGCCAGCTGGAGCCGCATCCGCTGATCTTCGCGGGCCATGCGAGCGAGAACCGGCCCCTGCTCGACCTGGCGCTGGGCGCGGCCGCCGCCAACCTGAAGCCCTTCTACGAAGTGCAGCGCAGCTCGACGGCAGTGGGGCTGGTCGCCGAGCGCGTGGCGGCCGCCGTGGTGCCGCGGCTTGCGCTGCAGAAAGGCGCCTACCCCACGCTGCGCATCGTCGAACTCACGGAGCCCAAGGTGTCGCGCACGCTGGTGCTGATGACGCGGAAGACGGCGCGGCTCTCGCCGGCCGCGCAGGCGCTGTATGACCTGATCGAGGCGCAGGCCTCGGTGGCGACCGCCTCACGCCGGCGCTGACGGGACGGTTGCTCAGGCCGCCTGTTTCGTCCCCAGCCTGCTGCCGCCCCAGCGCCCCGCCAGCCGTTTCACCAGCAGGTAGAACAGCGGCACGAAGAAGATGCCCAGCGCGGTGGCCGTCAGCACGCCGCCGAACACGCCGGTGCCGATGGCCACCTGGCTCGCGGAGCCCGCGCCGGTGGCCAGCGCCAGCGGCACCACGCCGGCCAGGAAGGCCAGCGAGGTCATCAGGATCGGCCGCAGCCGCAGGCGCGCGCCCTCGGCCACCGCGTCGAGCAGCGGCACGCCGCGCCGCAGCGCCGCTTCCGCGAACTCGATGATCAGGATCGCGTTCTTGGCCGACAGCCCGATGGTCGCGAGCAGGCCGACCTGGAAGTAGATGTCGTTCGACAGCCCGCGCAGCGACGCGGCAATCACCGCGCCCAGCACGCCCAGCGGAATCACCAGCATCACCGAGAACGGCACCGACCAGCTTTCGTACAGCGCGGCCAGGCACAGGAACACCACGAGGATCGACACCGCGAACAGCAGCGGCGCCTGCCCGCCCGACAGGCGCTCCTGGTAGGACAGCCCGCTCCATGCGTGGCCCGTGCCCGCCTGCTTCCTGGCGATGGCCTCGACCGCCGACATGGCCGTGCCGGAGCTCGTGCCCTGCGCGGCCGCGCCCTGGATCTGCACCGCGGGCAGGCCGTTGTAGCGCTCCAGCTGCGACGCGCCCTGCGACCAGCGCGTGGTGGCGAAGGCCGAGAACGGCGTCATCGCGTCGGTGCTGCCGCGCACGAACCACTGGCCCATGTCCTCGGGGGCCGAGCGGTAGGGCGCGTCGGCCTGCACGTACACGCGCTTCACGCGGCCGCGGTCGATGAAGTCGTTGACGTAGTTGCCGCCCCAGGCAATGCCCAGCGTGGTGTTCACGTCGTCCAGCGACAGCCGCAGCGCCGACGCCTTGACCTGGTCGATGTCGACCTGCAGCTGCGGCGTGTTGGCGATGCTGTTGGCGCGCACCGACTGCAGGCGCCTGTCCTTGTTGGCGTCGCGCACCAGCGCCTCGCGCTTGTGCACCAGCTTGTCGGGGCCCATGCCGGAGGTGTCCTGCAGCCAGAACTCGAAGCCGTTGGACTGGCCCAGGCCCTCGATGGGCGGCGGCACCATGCCGTAGACCTCGGCGTCGCGCTGCTGCTTCGAGAGCGCGGCGCTCGCGCGCTCGACGATGGCGTGCGCACGCTTTTCCGGGTCCTTGCGCTGCGACCAGTCCTTGAGCGAGACGAAGGCCATGCCCGTGTGCTGCCCCGAGCCGGCATAGCTCCAGCCCGCCAGCGTGAAGATGGTGTCGGTGGTGTCCTTCTCGGCTTCCAGGAAGTGCTTCTCGACCGCCCTGTTCACGGCGTCGGTTCGGCTCTGCGTGGCGCCGGCCGGCAGCGAGACCTGCACCATCACGCTGCCCTGGTCTTCCTCCGGCAGGAAACCGCCGGGCAGGCCCAGGTAGAGCAGGCCCATGCCCGCCACGATGGCGGCATACACGGCGGTGAAGCGCAGCGGCTTGCGCATCATGCGGCCCAGCAGCCCCACATAGCGGCCCTGCGCGGCGTCGAAGCGCCGGTTGAACGCACCGAGGAAACCGCGCGTGCGCGGCGGCACGCCCGGCTTCAGGAAGCGTGCGCACAGCGCCGGGATCAGCACGATGGCCACCACCACCGACAGCGCCATCGAAGCGATGATCGTCACCGAGAACTGCCGGTAGATCACGCCCACCGAGCCGCCGAAGAAGGTCATCGGCAGGAACACCGCCGACACCACCACCGCAATGCCCACCAGCGCGCCGGTGATCTCCTTCATCGACTTGATGGTGGCGGCCTTCGCGTCGAGCCCTTCCTCGTGCATGACGCGCTCGACGTTCTCCACCACCACGATGGCGTCGTCCACCAGCAGGCCGATGGCCAGCACCATGCCGAACAGCGTGAGCACGTTGATCGAATAGCCGAAGGCCGCCAGCACGCCGAAGGTGCCCAGCAGCACCACCGGCACGGTGATGGCCGGGATCACGGTGGCGCGCCAGTTCTGCAGGAACAGGAACATCACCACCACCACCAGCGCGATGGCCTCCAGCAGCGTCTTGAGCACCGACTGGATCGAGATCTTCACGAAGCGCGTGGTGTCCTCCGCATAGGCCACGCGCAGGCCGGCGGGCAGCGAGGGCTCCATTTCGGCGATGCGCGCCTTCACCGCCCTGGCGGTGGTCAGCGCATTGGCGCCGGGCGCCAGCATGATGGCCGCGCCGGCTGCGGGGTGGCCGTTCAGGCGCGTGGTTTCAGCGTACGACTCGTTGCCGATTTCCACGCGCGCCACGTCGCCCAGGCGCACCACGGCGCCGTCGGCCTGGGTCTTGAGCACGATGCCGCGGAACTGCTCGGGCGTCTGCAGCCGCGAGAGCGCGGTCACGGTCGCGTTGAGCTGCTGGCCGGCGGGCGACGGCCGCGCGCCGATCTCGCCGACCGACACCTGCGTGTTCTGCGCGGTGATGGCGGCGGTGATGTCCGACGGCATCAGCTGGTAGCTCGCCAGCCGGTGCGGGTCGAGCCAGATGCGCATCGCATACGCCGCGCCGAAGGCCTGCACCGAGCCCACGCCGTCGACGCGGCTCACCGGGTCGCGCAGGTTGCTGGCCATCCAGTCGGCCACGTCGGTGTCGGTGCGGCGGTCGGTCTCGTCGTAGAGCGCCACGATCAGCAGGAAGTTGTTCTGCGACTTGTAGACCGTCACGCCCTGCTGCTGCACCGCGTGCGGCAGCCGGCTGGTGGCCTGGCTGACCTTGTTCTGCACCTGCACCTGCGCGGTGTCGGGGTCGATGCCCTGGCGGAAGGTGATGCTGATGTCGGCATAGCCGGCCGAGCTGCTCGTCGACTTGAAGTACAGCAGGCCGTCGATGCCTTTGAGCTGCTGCTCGAGCACCTGCGTCACGCTGTTCTCCACGGCCTGTGCCGATGCGCCGGGGTAGTTGGCCGAGACGACGACGGTGGGCGGCGCGATGTCCGGGTACTGCGACACCGGCAGCGTGCGTATGGCCACGCCGCCCGCAAGCATGATGAGGATGGCGATGACCCATGCGAACACGGGCCGGTGGATGAAGAAATTCGCGATCACGTCGGGTTGCTCAATCTGCGGAAGAAGCCGTGGCGGCGTTCGCTGCCGTCACCGATACCGGCTTCACCTTGGCTCCGGGCTGGGCGCGCTGCAGCCCGTCGACCACCAGGCGGTCGCCTTCGCGCAGGCCCTTGCTCACGATCCACTGGTCGCCCGTGGTGGTGCGCAGCTCCAGGGCGCGCAGCTCGACCTTGTCGCCCGCGCCCACCACCAGGGCGGTGGGCTCGCCTTTCTCGTTGCGTGCCACGCCGCGCTGCGGCGCGAGGATGGCTTGCCGTTCCACGCCGGACTCGACCTGCGCGCGCACGTACATGCCGGGCAGCAGCAGCCCCTGCGGGTTCGGGAACTCCGCGCGCAGCGTGACCGAGCCCGTGGCCGGATCGACCGCGACTTCGGAGAACTTCATGGTGCCCGTGTGCGAATAGGGCAGGCCGTCTTCCATGCGCAGGCCGACCTGCGCGCTGGCGGGCGCCATGTCGCCCGAGATGAAGCGGCGCTTGAGCCGCGTCAGCTCCAGGCTCGACTGCACCACGTCGACATAGATCGGGTCCAGCCGCTGGATGGTGGCCAGCGCCACCGTCTGGCCCGGCGCCACCAGCGCGCCTTCGGTCACGCTGGAGCGCCCGATGCGTCCCGCGATGGGTGCGGTGATGCGGGTGAAGCCGAGGTTGATGCGCGCCGCCTTCACCGCCGCCTGCGCGGCCTTCACGCCGGCCTCTGCCTGCACCAGCGCGGCCTGCGCCTCCTCGTGCTCCTGGCGGCTCACCGCATTGGCCTTGACCAGTTCGCCGAAGCGCCCGGCCTTGCCCCGCAGGCTCGCGATGCCGGCCTGCGAAGTGGCGAGCGCGGCCTGGGCCTGTTCGTGCGCGGCCTCGAAGGGGCCGGGCTCGATCTCGTAAAGCACCTGGCCCGCGCGGACCATGCTGCCTTCCTCGAACAGGCGCTTGCGCACGATGCCGTTGACCTGCGGCCGCACTTCAGACACGCGGAAAGCGGCGGTGCGGCCCGCCAGCTCGGTGTGCACCGGTACGTCGGTGGCACGCAGCGTGACCACGCCGACTTCGGGCGGCGGCGTGTCGGCGGTGGCGGGAGGCTGCTTGGCGCCGCATGCGGCGAGCACGAGCACGGAAAGCAGCGAAAGCGAAAACAGGAGCTTGGAGGTCATGGCCGTCGAGAAACGCGGTGCGGCGCGGGCCGGAGTCGTCCGGGTCGCGCGGATGTAATTTGCACAATGTTGGTGCATTGTGCTGCTCGTGTTGCGTCGCAACATGAAGAATTCCTTAGCCTTCCAAGGGCTGAAACCAACGACAAAAAGCCCATGCAGGCACGAGCCCGCCGCCACGTCGATCCGTGGCGGCGGGCCCTGCCGCATGGGCCGCTATGGCGGTGGCTGGCTTGGAGCTAGCTGGCGCTCTGCTGACGCCGTCCCAGTGCGAACACCGAGTTCGGCGCGTCGACGACGAAAGGCTTGCGCGCGGCCGGCTGGCCGGCCGGCGTGCGCCGGCTGTCGGTCCGCACGGCGGCCTGGACGCCCTTGGCCTTCTGTTCGTCGACCAGGCTTTGCAGCGAGATCGACTTGAGGAACTCGACCGCCCGCAGATTCACGGTGGCCCAGAGTTCGTCGATTTCGCAGCGGCCGGGTTCGCCAGGCGCGTCGGCGCCGCGCTGGCGGTTGGATTCGGCATCGTGTTCCTCGATCGAGAGGACGATGTCGGCCACGGAAATATCCGCAGCCTTCCGGCTCAGAGAATACCCGCCGCCCGGGCCCCGTGTCGACTCGACCAGGTCGTTGCGGCGCAGCTTGCCGAACAGCAGCTCCAGGTAGGACAGCGAGACGCGCTGGCGCATGCTGATCGACGCCAGCGTGACCGGACCCGAGCGTCCGTGCAGGGCGATGTCGATCATCGCCGTGACCGCGAAGCGGCCCTTGGTGGTGAGGCGCATGGGGAGTTCCTTTCCTTCCTGGGTGGTGTTATTCGTCCCGGCCGCCGGCGATGCCCAGCAGGGCCAGCAGCGACTGGAACACGTTGTAGATGCTGAGGTAGACGCCCAGCGTGGCGGAGATGTAGTTGGTCTCCAGGCCGTCCTTCACACGCTTGAGGTCATGCAGGATGAAGGCCGAGAAGATGCCGATGGCCAGCACCGACAGCGTCATCATCAGCGCGCTCGACTTCAGGAAGAAGTTGGCGATGCCCGCCACCAGCAGCAGGATGGCGCCGATGAAGAGCCACTTGCCCATGCCCGACAGGTCGCGCTTGATGACCGACGACAGCGTCGCCATGCCCAGGAAGATCGCGCCGGTGCCGGCGAAGGCCGTCATGACCAGGCTGGCGCCGTTCTGCAGGCCGAGCACGGTGCCGACCAGGCGCGACAGCATCAGGCCCATGAAGAAGGTGAAGGCCAGCAGCACCGGCACGCCGGCGGCGGATTCCTTGGTTTTCTCGATGGCGTACATGAAGCCGAAGGCGCCGCCGAGGAACACCATCAGGCCGATGCCCGGCGACATGGCGCGCGAGAAGCCGGTGGAAACGCCGATCCAGGCGCCGAGAACGGTGGGCAGCATCGACAGCGCGAGCAGCCAGTAGGTGTTGCGCAGGACGCGGTTGCGTTCCTGGGACGAGGCCAGCGGCAGGTCGGTGCTGGCGTAGACGGGAGGGCTGTTGTTCATTGTGATGATTCCTTGATGCTTGTTGGACGACCGGCGCCGTGCGGTGCGAATTGGCGTGCGCAGCGGCGAACGGCCGAAAAAAACGAAATTGCTGTCTGGGCGATGCCGGGTGCCGCCGATTGGGCGGCAGGCCCGGATCAGGGGAGGCGGGAGCCGTGGCGGCTCCCGGTCGCGCAGGGCCTTGCGGCCTCAGGCGACGAAGAGCGCGGCGCGGGGTGGCCGCTTGGGCCGGGCGAGGAACGGCGAGACCGTGGTGGTCAGGCCGAGCTTGGGTGGCTGCTCCGAAAGAAGGAGCGGCAGGGGAATGTCGTTGCGGGCGTCGACCAGCTCGGCATGTTCGGAGCCGGCTTCATCGAGCGAATTGGCATCGTCGGGTGCCGGGTCGGCATCGGCGACCAGGGCCTTGCCGTCGGAAAGGGCGCCGTCGGCCAGCGATGCGGCGGCGACGAGCGTCTTGGAGGTCAGGGTGGTTTGCGAGGACTGCGCCTGCTGGGCATGCTGGGCATGCGAATGGCCGGCACCGATCATGTTGTGGGCAAGCACGGCAAAACCGTAGCAGGACAACATGATGGCAAGGACAGTAGCGGCAAACCAGCGGTACATGAAGGGGTAATTTTACCTGCCGCGCCAGGGGCTGTCCGGCGCGGCCACTTTCAACCGACCTGATCGCACGGATGCTCCCTCAGGCAGGCGCGGTCGGCGTTTCGCTGCCCGAGGGCTGCAGCCATTCGCTTGCGTGGGTGCGCAAGGCATCGATCTGCAGCCATATCAGAGCCAGTTCGGTGTGGAAAGTTCGCGCCTGCGGGTTCGATTCGCCGCCGGCGGCCGCTGCCGCCTGGGCCAGCGCGGCGCGCGCGGCCTGCTCGGCCGCGGTGTCGCGCGGCCCGTCCACCGAGCCGCTGTCCAGCCCCGCCGCCAGCGCTTCGAGTGCCGCGATGGCGCCTTCCGCCGAGCTGCGCAGCACCGCCATCTGCGCCGAATCGGGCAGCGCCGCGCGGTGCGCGCCCAGCGCCGACAGATAGCTCAGCAGCGTGTGCGAGCGGATCAGGAAGCGCAGCGCCACGCCCGCGCGCGGCCGCACGTAGCCCGGTTCGCGGAACATGTCGGACACCGCGGTGGACAGCGCCGCGTCGGCGTTGTGGTCGTTGCGGCGGGCCAGCCGGTAGTCGAGGTGGTCGCGCGCGCCGGTGCGGTACTGCTCGACGATCTGCCGCAGGTAGCCCGCGTGGCCGCGCATGGCCGTGGCCGCCAGTTCGTTGATGCGGCGCGCCTGCCAGTGCGGCAGCACCAGCAGCACCGCCAGCCCGGCGATCGCGCTGCCGATGGCGGTGTCGACCAGCCGCGGCACCAGCAGCACGCCGCTGTCGCCGACCTGGTTGAAGCACATCAGCACCAGCAGCGTCATCGACGCGGTGGCCAGCAGGTAGCGCGTGGTGCGGGTCGCGAAGAACACCACGCCCGCCGCCACCGCTATGACCGACTGCACCAGCGGCTGGGGAAACAGCTGCAGCAGCGCCCAGCCCGCCACCACGCCCAGCGCCGTGCCCGCGATGCGCTGGCCCATGCGTGCGATGGTGTCGCCGTAACTCTGCTGGCAGACGAACAGCGTGGTCAGCAATATCCAGTAGCCCTGCGCCGGATGGATGACCTGCATCACGCCGTAGCCCGCCACCAGCGCGATCGACAGCCGCAGCGCATGGCGGAACAGCGGCGAGCGCACCGTGAGTTGCCGCCGAACGCGTTCCACGGCGTCGCGCCATGAACGCGGCGAGCGGTCGAACAGGCCCATCTCGGTACGGCCGGCGCGCGCCGAGGGCTGGCTTGCGCCCGCCAGTTGCCCGTCGAGCTGCGCGAGGTTGCGCGCCAGCGCCTCTACCGACGCGAGCAGCACCAGCCGCTCGGGCGTGGCGGCCCGCGCGCGTTCATGTTCGATGGCGCTGCGCAGGTCGGCCAGCGCCAGCACGGTCTCGGTGCCGGTGTCGAAGGGTTCGCGCCGCGCGATCGATTCGGACAGCCGCAGGCACGCCAGACCCTGCAGGCCCAGCACGCGCTGGCAGCGGTAGAGCAGGTCGCTGTGGAAGAAGGCGTCGGCCAGCGCGTTGTAGTCGTCGTGCGAGGAGCTGGCGCGCTCGTGCACGTCCTGCGCGATCAGGTAGAGGCCGCGGTAGCGCGAGATGCGCCCGGTCGGCGCCCGCGCGCCGATGCGGCGGAAGATGCTTTCCTTGGCCGCGTTGAGCTCGCTCACCACCTCGGCATTGAGCTGCGCGAGCGCGAGCCGCTTGCGCTCTATGTCGATGCCGCGCAGCGGCTCGAACAGCGAGGCCTTGAAGCGCACGTAGTTGCCCAGCACCGTGAACAGCGTCACCAGCCGTGCCTGCACCGGCTGCGCCGGAAAGGCCGCGCACCAGAGCACCGAGAACACGCCGTACCAGGCCGCGCCGGCCAGCAGCAACAGCGGCTCGCGGCCACGGTGGACCGTGGTTCCGTGCGAGCTCATGTTCTCGATGCCGAGCGTGGCGTACATCCCCAGGATCAGCGTGGCATAGGCGATGGCCTTGTAGCGTGCCTCCACGGCCCCCAGCATCGTGAGGCAGAAGGCCGCGAGCGCGAGCCCGGTGATGAACAGCCACGGCAGGCCGAACAGCGCCTCCACCGCGAACGCCGTCGCCGCGAAGCAGGCCAGCGTGACGATCTGCGCGCGAAGCCGGCCGCGCCAGCTGTCGTCGGTCTCGGCGAGCGCGCTGGCGATGGCGCCGAGGAACAACGGGATCACCGCGTCGGGGTGGCCGGTGTAGCCGCAGGCGGCCATCAGGCTGCCGAGCGTGAGTAGGATGCGCAGCGGCTGCGCGCGGGAAGCAAAAGACCGCAGCCGCTGGCGCAGCGCGTCGGGAGACAGGGGAAGCATGGCGCGATCTTGCACGATGCATGCCACGGGATTCTTACGTCACGGCGTGGCGGCGCAGGAATCCGTGGCGTGGGGCGATCCAGTCGGCCGTGCCGGCGGCGGCGGTGGCGGTGCCGGTGAACAGCGTGCTGTCTTCGGCCAGCAGGAATTGCAGGCCCCCGGCGCCGTTCAGCACCTGCAGCGTGGCACCGCCGAGGTCGAGCGATTCGCCGGGCGCGGGTTGGAGCACGGATGCTTCGGGCCACGCTTCGCGCACCGCATCTTCCAGCGGCAGCGCCAGCGTCGACCAGATCCGGCGCACGCGGCCCGGCGCGGCATTGCGCAGCGCCGCGATGTGCCCGGGGCTCGGCGGCGAAGGGTCGATCAGCACGCAGTCGCCGCCTTCGATGCCCGCGAAATAGCTGTGCGGCAGCGCGCCAGCCGCGTCGGCCGGCCCCGTGACTCGCCAGATCCGTGGCGACAGCCGCATCACCAGCCCGGTCTCCAGCGCATAGCGCCCGCCGCCCTGGCCGTCGGGGTCGACGCGCCCGACCTCGTCATACGCCGGCTCTTCCATGTTCACCGGCCGCCGTCCCTGTGGGCCGTCCGCGAGGCGGGGCATGACGCGCGGAATGTGCTTCAGCCCGCGCGCATGGGCCATGAGTTCCCGCACGCTCGAGAACTGCGCGAGCTGCTCGAGGATGCGCCGCGTCACGTTCATCAGCTTGAGTCCGCGCGCCGGGGAAACGGCATCGGCAGGCTGCAGCCACAGGTGCTCGACCGTCTCGCGGCCGTCGGGCCGCACCGTCTGCGCGTCGGGCATCGATGCCAGGAAGAAGCGCGTGTCGAAGCGGCGCGGCATGCCCGGCGGCGTGAGCCAGTGCGTGAAGTAGGCGAGCCGGTCCACCGCCAGCTGCCAGCCGTGGGCTTCGCACATCGCAACCAGCGCGTCGGTGCCTTGTTCCGCTGCATGGCGCATGGCCGAAAGCTGTCCGGCCGGCATGCCGTCGAGCGCCACCAGCCGGCCCGGGCTCGCCTTGTCCGTCGCGAACAGCAGGCCGGCCTCCTCGAAGCATTCGCGGATCGCGGCCGCGTAGTAGTCGAGCCCGCCTTCGGGCACCGCGAGGCGCTCGCTCGCGGCGGCATCGTCGAGCCCGCTGCACTGCGCGTGAAGGCTGCGGTCGTGCGCATCGATCACGCCTCCGGGGAACACGCTCGCGCCACTGTTCTGGTCGTCGGCCTTCTCGGCGCGGCGCAGCATCAGCACCTCGAGTCCGTGCGTGCCGTCGCGCAGCACGATGAGCGTGGCCGCGTTGCGCACGGGGCGCAACGCGGCGGGTTTTTGCCGTGTCTCGTTGTTCTGGGTGTTCATGGGCCGTCATTCTCGCGCCGGCCGGCCGCTGGCACACAGGTGACAGCCGCACCGCGCGGCTGTCGCGCGAAGGACCGTGCGAAACCCGCTGCGCCGCTTAACTTCAATGCACTTTGTTGAAGGACGCCTGATGCATTTCGAATTCACACCCAAGGTGATCGCGCTGCGCGACGAGTTGTTGAAGTTCATGGACGAACACGTCTACCCGAACGAAAAACGCCGTGAAGAAGAGCTGGCCGCCAACGCCCGCGCCGGCCGTCCCTATGCCGAGCTGCCGATGATGGCCGGCCTCAAGGCCAAGGCGCGCGAGCGCGGGCTGTGGAATCTTTTCCTGCCCGAGGCCGAGCACGGCCCGGGCCTGACCAACGTCGAATACGCACCGCTGTGCGAGATCATGGGCCGGCGCTACTGGTGCGCCGAGATCTTCAACTGCTCCGCGCCCGACACCGGCAACATGGAAGTGCTGGCGCGCTATGGCACCAAGGCCCAGCAGGAGCGCTGGCTCACGCCGCTGCTGGCCGGGGAGATCCGCTCGTCGTTCGCGATGACCGAGCCCGAAGTGGCATCGAGCGACGCCACCAACATCCGCTGCAGCATCCGCCGCGAAGGCGACGAGTACGTCATCAACGGCCGCAAGTGGTACATCACCGGTGCCATGCACGAGCGCTGCGAGATCTTCGTGCTGATGGGAAAGACCGACCCCGACAACGCCGACCGCCACAAACAGCAGTCGATGATCCTGGTGCCGAAGAACACGCCCGGCGTGACCATCGTGCGCGACATGCAATTGCTCGGCATGTACGACCCGCCCTTCGGCCACCCCGAGATCGTGTTCGACAACGTGCGCGTGCCGGTGGAGAACATCCTGCTCGGCGAAGGCCGCGGCTTCGAGATCGCGCAGGGCCGCCTCGGCCCCGGCCGCATCCACCACTGCATGCGCGCCATCGGCATGGCCGAGTCGGCGCTGGAGATGATGTGCCAGCGGCTGGTGTCCCGCACCGCGTTCCACAAGCCGCTGTCGGAGCAGGGCGTGTGGCGCGAGCGCATTGCCGAGTCGCGCATGCTCATCGAGCAGTCGCGCTGGATGGTGCTCAACGCCGCCTACCGCATGGACACCGTGGGCAACAAGGTCGCCGCGAAGGAGATCGCGATGATCAAGGTGCTCACGCCCAACAACTGCGTGAAGGTGATCGACTGGGCCATGCAGGCCTTCGGCGCGATGGGCCTGAGCCAGGACACGCTGCTCACCCACTTCTACGCCTACGAGCGCCACCTGCGCGTGGCCGACGGCCCCGACGAGGTGCACCGCAACGCCATCGCCAAGCAGGAGCTGGCGGCGTACCGCTAAGGCAGCGGCGCGCGGCGGGAAGATGCCCGGCGCTCAGGCCGGCACGGGCGCTTCCCACGCAAAGCCCACGCCGTACACCGACCGGATCCAGTCGTGTTCGGGCGTCACCGCGCCGAGCTTGCGGCGCAGGTTCTTCACGTGGCTGTCGATGGCGCGCTCGGTCACGTCCACGGTGTCGTCGTAGGCCAGCTCCAGCAGCCGCGCGCGCGAGAAGATGCGGCCCGGGTGCCGCGACAGCACCTGCAGCAGCCCGAACTCGCGCCGCGTGAGGTTCAGCGGCGTGCCTTCGAGCGACGCGCGCCAGTGCACGTCGTCCATCACCAGGCCCGGCGCATCGTTCTGCGCAGAGCCCTGGCCGGGCATGTTGCCGGGCGCGGTGCGCCGCAGCACGGCGCGCACGCGCGCCACCAGCTCGCGCGGCGAGAAGGGCTTGCACACGTAGTCGTCGGCGCCGAGCTCCAGGCCCAGCAGGCGGTCGACCTCTTCGATGCGCGCGGTGAGCATGATGATCGGATGCGCGGTGTGTTCGCGCGCGCGGCGCAGCACCTCGATGCCGTCCAGCCGCGGCAGCATGATGTCGAGCAGCGTGAGGTCGGGCGGCGTGGCCACGATGCTCTCGAGCGCGCTCTGCCCGTCGGTGAAGTGCGTGGTCTCGTAGCCGGCATGGCGCAGGTAGTCCTGCACCACGGAGGCGATGTCGGTTTCGTCTTCGACGATGACGATGCGTGTCATGAGGAGGTGGCCAGTGGCAGGGTGATGGTCACGCGCAGCCCGCCGAGCGGTGAGGCCGACGCTTCGATGGTGCCGCCGTGCGCCTCGATGGTCGCGCGGCAGATCGACAGGCCGAGTCCGGAGCCGCCGAGCTCGCGGCTGCGCGAGGTCTCGCCGCGGAACAGCCGGTCGAACAGGCGCGGCAGTTCCTCGTCGGGCACGCCGGGCGTGCTGTCGTCGAACAGCAGCGTGAGGCAGTTGCCCGTGCGGGCGCCTTCGACGATCACGTCCAGCCGCAGCTCGCCGCCTTCGTCGGTGTAGGCCAGCGTGTTCTCCAGCAGGTTCATGAACACCTGGTGCAGCCGATGCGCGTTGCCTTCGATCACGGGCTGCGCCGGGCCCGCGACACGGTCGACCGCATGCCGGTCGACCTCGATGCCGCGCTTGGCGAAGCGGTCGCGCGTGTGGTCCAGCGCCTCTTTCAGCAACGACAGCGGGAACACCGTGGTCATCTGCAGGTCGCCCTGCGGCTCGCGCATGCTGCTGCGCAGGTCGTCGACCAGCTGGCCGAGGCGTATCACCTGGCGGTGCAGCCGCAGCGCCGTGCGCTCGTCGAAGGTGCGCACGCCGTCCTGCAGCGCCTCGATCTCGGCGCGCATGGCGGCCAGCGGCGTGCGCAGTTCATGCGCCGCGTCGGTCAGCCAGGCGCGGCGCGAGGCCTCGACGGTGTCCAGGCGCTGCGCCATGTCGTTGAAGGTCTTGCCCAGCAGGGCGAGTTCGTCCGAGCCCTGCACCGCGACGCGGGTGGACAGCCGGCCGCGCGCCACGTCCTGCGCGGCCTGGGTGAGTTCGTCGATCGGCCTGAACCAGCGTCGCGCGAGCAGCCACGACAGCACCAGCGCAAAGCCCAGGCCGCACAGGCCGGTGAGCACGATCACGCCCGACTGGCGCGCGACGAAGGCGCGGTCGGCCTCGCTTTCCAGCCCCTCCAGCGGGGCGAGCGCGAGGTAGCCGACGACCGACTTGTTGTGCCGGATCGGCATGCGCGCGGCGTTCGCCATGTCGATGTCGGCGCCCACCACCCGCTTGCCGCCCGCGTCCAGCACCGCCAGGCGCTGGAAGATGGAGTCGTGCATGCCGCGCGGGTCCGGAAACACCCAGGGCGGCGGTGCGCCGAGCATGCGGCGCGGCATCAGGTCGAGCTGCGGCGGCGGGCCGCCGCCCGGGCCGCCGTCCGGCGGCGGTTCGGGGCGCATGGCGCGGTATTCGTACCAGGGCGGCAGCCGCCGCTCGTCGCCGCTGGCGGCGGTGCTGTCGAGCAGGCTGGCGAAGCGGCCCATCTGCAGGCGCTGCCAGGCGTCGTCGTTGTCGCGCAGGTGCTTCCAGTCGCCGTTGGCCACGTAGTTCTTGAGCACCAGCTGCGCAAGCCAGTCCATGCGCCGGATCTCGATCTCGGCCACGTAGGAGCCCAGGCCCCGCTGCAGCGCAACGATCGACAGCCCCGCGAAGCTGATGAGCAGCACGATCAGCAGGGCGGCCAGCGCCAGGAAGATCTTGCGGGAGAGGGTCAGTTGCGGCATGGGCAAGGCAAGGGCATGGCCGCATTCTGCGGCACGCCTGGCGGAGGAGAGAAGAAGGGGTGGCAAGCCGATGATGCGGGCGGAATTTGGAGGAAATTGGGAGGAATTCCGGCCGGGCTTCTCCATCTTTCCTCCCAGATGGGGCCGCAGCATAGGCCCATGAATCCGGAACCGAGCCTTGCCCTGCTGGGTGCGATCACCTTGTTCCTGGGCCTCGTAGCCCCGGCATGGTGGCTGCTGGTCCGCTGGGCCGAGGGCCGCGCGACGCGGCCGTCCGGCGCACGGCCCGCCGGCCCCATCGAGCACGAGCAAGAACAATGACCCACCATGACCCATCCTCCATCGGCCGCCGCGGCCTGCTGGCCACCCTGGGCGCCGCCACGCTGGCTGCCGCCTCCACGCGTACCGCCGAGGCCGCCGCGCCAAGGCTGCCGCTGACCGCGCAGACCACCGAGGGCCCCTACTACCTCGACGTGGCGCAGGTCCGACGCGACATCACCGAAGGGCTCCAGGGCGTGCCGCTGGACGTGCGCTTCACCGTGTGCGATGCGGCGGGCAAGCCGCTGCCCGGGCTGCGCGTGGACATCTGGCATTGCGACGCGCAGGGCCGCTACTCGGGCTTCCCGGCGCAGGGCGACGACCGCTCGGGCGCCTTCGAAGGCAAGACTTTCCTGCGCGGCAGCCAGTTCACCGGCCGCGACGGCACCGCCGCCTTCGCCACCGTCTATCCGGGCTGGTACGCGGGGCGCACCACCCACATCCACATGAAGGTGTTCAAAGGAACCCGCGCCGTGCTCACCTCGCAGTTCTTCCTGCCCGATGCGCTCAGTGAGTTTCTCTACACGCAGGTCCCGCTCTACCAGCGATCCCGCGTGCGCGACACGCTCAACAGCGTCGACGGCATCGCCCTGAGAGCCGGCGACACGGTGCTGGGCGCGGTGCGCGAGGAGCGGCAGCGCTATGCGGCCACGCTCGCGCTGGTGGTCGACCCGTCCGCCGACCCGGTGGTGGACCGCCCGCCCCGCCCGGGCGGCATGCCGCCAACGCAAGGCACGCAAGGTACGCAAGGCACGCCCGGGATGCCGGCCATGGGCGTCGGCGGAAGGCCCATGCACCCCCGCGCACTGGAAGGCGCCGCGCGCATCAAGGCGCTGGTTCCGCCGCGCACCACGGGCTGAGTTCGGCGTTCGTCGACGTCGAGCGCTTCCTCCACCAGCAGGATGCGACCCAGGGCTTCGGCCGCCGGCTTCAGAAAGACGTTCCGATCTGGAACTGGAAGCGCTGCGTGCGGTCGGCCGCGATGTTGTTGGCCGTGTCTTCCTTCTGGTAGAGCAGCGGCACCGCATACGCCAGCCGCAGCGGCCCCAGCGGCGAGATCCAGCTGATGCCGATGCCGGCCGACGCGCGCAGGCGGTTCTGCGCCTTCCACTGCGCGTCCGTCATGCTGGCGGTGCGGTCGGCGAACACGTTGCCCGCGTCGAAGAAGCTGTAGAGGCGCAGCGTCTTGTCGTTGCCCGCGCCCGGGAAGGGCGTGCTGAACTCCATGTTGAAGATCGCCTTGCGCGTGCCGCCCAGTGCGCCGTCGGTCACCGAGTCTTTCGGGCCGAGCGAGTTCTGCTCGAAGCCGCGGATCGAGCCCAGGCCGCCGGCGTAGAAGTTCTTGAAGATCGGGTAGGTGCTGTCGCCCAGCGCGCGCGCATAGCCGAGCTGCCCGTTGACGGCCAGCGTGTACTGCTTCGACAGCGGGAAGTACTGCTGGTACTGGTAGTTGGTCTTCAGGTAGCGCAGCTCGCTGCCCACGCCCACTTCGAGGTTGGCGCTTTGCAGCTTGCCGCGCGTGGGCACCAGCGCGCTGTCCCGGTCGTCGCGCGACCAGCCCAGCGTGGCCGGAATGCCCACCACGCTCGACTTCGCGCAGGTCACGCCCGGCGCGGTGCCGGTGCACTTGAAGTAGTCGAGGTAGGCCTGCGGCGTGGCGGTGTACACGTAGGAGCCGTCGACCAGCGCATAGGTGCCGTTGGTGCCGGGCGTGAACGAATAGCGCTCCACGCCGATGCCCAGGTACACCGTGTCCTGCTCGCCCACCGGCAAGCCGAAGCGCACCGAGCCGCCGTCGCTGGCGAGCTTGTAGTTGCCGTCGGCCTCGTAGTAGGGCCGCGTGGTGGTGTGGAACACGTTCAGCGTGCGCGAGATGCCGTCCTTGGTGAAGTACGGGTCGGTGGCCGTGAGCGAGATGGTGCGGTTGTACGAACTGGTGTTCACGTTCAGCCCCAGGTAGTTGCCGCTGCCGAACACGTTCTCCTGCGTGATGCCGAAGCTCAGCGACACCTTGTCCGTCGACGAATAGCCCGCGCCCAGCTGCAGCGAGCCGGTGGGCTTCTCCGTCACGTTCACGACAAGGTCGACCTGGTCGGGCGAGCCGGGCACGTCGACGGTGTCGATGTTCACGTCGGTGAAGAAGCCCAGGCGGTCGATGCGGTCACGCGAGGCGCGGATCTTGTTGCCGTCGTACCAGGCGCCTTCGTATTGGCGGAACTCGCGGCGGATCACCTCGTCGCGCGTCCTGGCATTGCCGCCGATGTTGATGCGCCGCACGTAGGCGCGACGCGAGGCTTCCGCCTTCAGCACGATGGTGACGCGGTTGTTCGCCCGGTCGATCTCCGGCTCCGCCTTCACGCGCGCGAAGGCATGGCCGAAGGTGCCGAAGTAGTCGGTGAAGGCCTTGGTGGTGGCGGCCACGTCGTCGCCGTTGTAGGGCTGGCCGGGACGGATGGTGACCAGCGTCCTGAACTCGTCGTCGCGGCCCATGTAGTCGCCCGAGAGCTTCACGCCGGCCACCGCGAACTTCTCGCCCTCGGTGATGTTGATGGTCAGCGCGATGGTCTTGCGGTCCGGCGATATGGCCACCTGCGTCGAGTCGATGCGGAACTCCAGGTAGCCGCGCGTGAGGTAGTAGGAGCGCAGCGTTTCCATGTCGCCGTTGAACTTGGTGCGCGAGTACTGGTTCGACTTCGTGTACCACTCGAGCCAGCCGCCGGTGTCCTGGTCGAACAGGTCGAGCAGCGTGCTTTCGCTGAAGGCCTTGTTGCCCACCACGTGCACTTCCTTGATGCGCGCCGGCTCGCCTTCGGTCACGGTGAAGGTCAGGTTCACGCGGTTGTTCTCCAGCGGCGTGACGGTGGTGATCACCTGCGCGTTGTAGAGGCTGCGGCTGATGTACTGCCGCTTGAGCTCCTGCTCGGCGCGGTCGGCCAGTGCCTTGTCGAAGGCCTGCCCCTCGGCCAGGCCGATCTCGCGCAGCGCCTTCTGCAGCGCGGCCTTGTCGAACTCCTTGGCGCCGACGAAGTCGACGTCGGCGACGGTGGGGCGCTCCTCGACGATCACCACCAACACGTTGCCCATCACGTCGATGCGCACGTCCTTGAACAGGCCGAGCTTGAACAGCTCGCGTATGGCGTTGGCGCCGCGCTCGTCGCTGTAGGTGTCGCCGGTGCGCAGTCCCATGGTGGCGAACACGGTGCCGGGCTCGACGCGCTGCAGGCCTTCGAGGCGGATGTCCCTGACGGTGAACGGATCGGTGGCCCATGCGGGGAGGGCCGCCAGCGAGGCAAGCAGCACGGCGGCCGTTGCGAGTGACTTCGGTAAGTGCATCGCCGCATGGTCTGCGTCAATGTCGTAGAAATTTGGGACTCCCCGCGTCCGCCGGGGTTGTGCCGTTTTCCGGCGCTACTGCAGTCTCTCGCGGCAGTTCTGCTCGTGGTCTTCCAGCGAAAGCGATCCCTGTATTTCCAGCAGGCGCTCCACCGTGCGGTCGATGCCCTGCGCGTCCAGCAGGCGGTAGGTGCGCGCGGTGCGCCCGTTGTTGCGCACCAGGCGCGCGATGTAGGGCAGGTCCTGCTGCGTGATGACCGCGGCGGGCATCACGCCTTCCAGCTCGATGCCCTCGCAGGGCAGCAGCACGAAGTACTGCAGGCGCAGGTCGTCGGGCAGCAGGCTGCGCAGCTGCGTGGTCTTGCGCCCGCCCTGCCATGCGGGGTCTTTCACTTCGCGCGCGTTCTTGCAGCCGTTCACCTGCAGGAACCAGCGCGGCGGCGACTGGTCCGACTTCTTGCGATAGACGAAGGCATTGCGCCAGGCCTTGATCTCGAACAGGTAGACGCCGGTCTCGCACACCACCACGGCGTCGATGCGCGCGGTACGCACCGCGTGGCCCTCGGGCATGGGTATGACGAGGTTGCGAAGAATGCGCAGGTGCGAGAAGGCGGGACTGAATGCGTTGGCGAGCTGCTGCACGCCCAGCGACGATGCGATGGTGCTTTGCAAGGCAATGGTCATGGTTGGTGCTCCTTCGGCCCCGGAGCATTGCGCGGCTTTTGGGAGACTTTTCGTACGAGGTGTTTCGGTCGGTCGCCGCATTCGGTGTGCACGCAAACAACAGTTCGCGCAAAGACGAGGCATTCACAAGATTCCTCCGAATTTGAACGAGATCATGCGTGCCTGCCGCTCGATGTAGAGCGGTTGAAACCGGAGAACCTGAATGAAGAAATCCCTCACGGCATTCGCTGCCCTGGCCGTCTGCGGCCTGGCCTCTGCCCAATCGTCCGTCACGCTGTTCGGTGTCGTCGACGCCGGCGTGACCTAC